>ULYK01042354.1_pt1 | contig 138546 bp, 147 predicted proteins | sample 1962061 | NCBI WGS metagenome assembly ULYK01 (sample SAMEA4835860, study PRJEB28245) | human gut metagenome | biome: gut microbiome; material: fecal sample | place: Denmark | collected 2008
TATTTCACCATTATTGCTACCGGTTGTGGTTATTCCCCAAAGTATCTTTAGATTACCTAAATATGGACCCAGTAAAAGATACCCTGTTGCTTCTGCTTTCCACTGTATTTCCAAAATTTCCGCAACTGTTTTTGCCATGCTTTCAAAGCAAGTACGCACCCACGAAGTTGTCGGCACGCTGTTATCGTTACTTGCCGCAGAAGGTGCTACTGCTTTTACAATGCCGGTAAATACAGCAGCAGCTAAAAACTGCGTAAAGTAGGCTACTATCGCCTGGTATACGCGCAGCGGCGTCATAAATTTTTTGTTATTCTGATTTGACTGCGCTTCGGCTTCTGCCTGCGATGCAATTTTATCGGTATGGGCTTCTACATCAGCGTTATGTACATTAAAAGCTGCCTCGTGAGCACCTGCATTAGCATCGTGCTGCTGAATTTGAAGCAGAACATAACCCATAGTGGCCAAAGTATCCGATGCTATTTCAACACTTACGTTATCAGTGTCATTTACCGCAATCATTACATTAAACTCCTGGCTTATCACTGTACTGCCGCCACCGGTAGGCAGATAGTCAGGCGCGCCATCAGTAGTGTACAGATAAAGTATTTCACCTTCGTCTGGATCCTGCGCAAAAACGCCAAGTTCACGTACATAATAACCAGCTTCCAGCCCGCTGTTAGATATTGTTGCGCTTACTTTGCAATAATCGCCAACGGCTTCCGTTCCGCCGATACCGAGGTTCTGTTCAGGCATAATCAGGTCCGTTAATGTTTTAATATCAGTTCCGGACGGTACTACGCCGGAGCCAAGTTTTAATTTTGTTATTTCCAGTTCTGTGCCAGCCTGTACTTTTGCCTGCAAAGCTATGCCTTTATTGGTTAATTGCAGTCCATTCCAGTTTGCCATTAGTAAATCTCCACCTTTCTGTGATAGCTGATACCGCTGCCAACATATACGCCGCCTTTAGCTTTCTGCGCCGGGAATGCAGCCGGATAAATTGTTACTGATTTATGCTGGTAAACAGCAGCACCAAAATAAAGCGTTCCGAATAATTCCCGATAAAAACTAAGCCCGTCCAGCCAGCTGCGTGTATTTTTCGTTTGCTGGATAGCGCGCTGCAAGTTATCTATTACCTTTTCATCCGGCACGGCTTCTTCAATAAGCCTTACTTGGAAATGATACGGTTCGCCGCTGTACTCCCAGTTTTCGAAGACTTTTGCGGTTTGAAATACTGCCGTGCAAACTTCTTCCACTGCCGCCGGTGTACCCTTGCGCTTATGCCAGGCAATCGCCTGCCGGACCAGCGCACGTTTCTTTTCAATATCAGCACTGTAATCGTAAAAATCTACATGATACTGCCATGCCAACTCATCTACAATTTCTTCCGGCAGTTCGTCTAATCGCGGCAGTAATAAAACAAGCCCTGATGCTGCTGCAATTTCACGTAATTTAACGTCAATCGCATCGCACAAGGCCTGCACGTTTTTATCATTATTTATGCTGGGAGGGGCTATTGTTTTAAGCTGTACATCATCAAGCTTATTCATACTCCATCCCCCCCAAAGACACGTTTGTTGTTTTTGCTACGGCAACCTGTGTTTCGGATACTACCGCATATGCCGGCGCCGTTACTACAACGCGCTTTGCGCCTGCATCCATAATCCTGCGGATAAGTTCCGATGGGTTAACATCACGCCCCAGCTTGGATTTTTGCCAAAGCACAAAAGCATTTACCGCTTCCGTTACCTGCTGCTGGATGGTAGCGGCGCGGGCTTCGTCCTCGCGGTCGATGTAATACGTAGCTGTAATGTCAAATTCTACTTTGGTCGGCGCCACCGCCGATACCTGGTCTGTCAATGGCCGCACAGTACGGTCATTGCAAACTTCCAGCACGGCGTCCAATATCTCCTCACCCGGAATTTCGCCGCCTTCCAATAGCGGTACAATCTGCACTTTGCCTGGTTGTGGGCTTGTTACAGATACATCAGTAATAAGTGCCGATGCGCGCTTTGCAAAATATTCATACGCTCCATCAGGACCGGCACAGGAAAATTTTTCCGGAGCTTCGTGGATTGCTTCGCGGTAGCTGTCATCGTCTTCCACCTCTGCGCCGCCTTCGGACGTTGTGGTATTAACAATGCTTGCCACAAACGGTACTGGGTCTACAATCGTTTTTAATTCGCCCGGCAGGTAGCCATTGCCTGCGCTGCCGGTTACTGTACACTGCGCCGATGCCGTTGCTGTTGTTTCACCGGCAATGATGTTCACGTTTTCCGTTAAAGCGAAAAATACATTATCACCTGCCGTAATACGCGTACCGGAAGGTATAAGCGTTGATGTTGCCCTGGCTTCGGACAGCGTTATTTTTACCGTAGTAGTCGCAGCAGCAGCCGCCAGCCTTTCAGCGCCAACCAGTACGCCGATGTGGTCAAGATTGCCGCCGGTTGCATACCGCAGCAGGTTTTGCTTGCCGGTATAGTTAATCCATGCACGCTGCTGGATGATAACTTCGGCAATCGTATATAAAAACAACCGGATAGGGTCGCCCTGCGCTAATGCCCTTCCGGTTGTTTCCGTATATAAATTTATAAGTTCTGCCAAGACTGTTTCTTTGTCGCTCGATACAAATTCAATCTCCGGCAGACTACTAAGTGGCGTCATTTATTCTCACCTGCACTTTCGGTTTTAACATGCCGTCCTGGTCTGCTTCCCACGTTATCCGTGTAACCGTTACCCGCGGTTCATACTTTCGGATTGCTGTCACAATCTCCTGGCCGATTTTAGCCTGCGCTATGGGCATCGGCATATCCACAAACTCTGCGTTAACGCCAAAGCTGCGGTCCAGCGGCACGCTGTACACCGGCGTGGCTAAAATGGTACGGATATTTTGCAGGATTTCCGCGTATTCGGACGCCGGCGCAAAGTCAATCTCGCCGGTCTGGCCTGCTAAAAGCGTTATATCCATTTACACCACCAGCCTTTCCGGGTATTCAGTAAGCGATACATCTACCGTAAGCGATATTGCATTGCCAAAAGCATCCCAAAAAGCTACGGTTTCGCCGATGCTTTCCACCACCCAGGGATTATCGCCCACCGGCCGACCTGCAAGCATTAGCACGGCTGTTTCCCCTTTATCCCGCATTTCACGCAGGCGGGCGGCTTCGTTTTCAGGGTTCATTCCGTGGTCTGCCCTAAACTGCATTTTAAAACTGATTTTTTCAACATCTGGGCCCAAAAACTCCAAAACAGGCTTCTCGCCGATTAAGTCATGTTTTGCCCACCGGCCGCTGCTTTCGCGCCCGTAGTCTTTAAAAGTACGGACGTAACCGCGGGCCACAATAAAAGGTATGTCGCCAAAAGACCCTACATACATACTTACCTCCTGCCTTAATTTCCCAAACGTTTGGGATTTTATCCGCCAATAATAACATCGCCGCTGCCTTCGGCCACGCTTCCGCCGCAGCTTACACTGTCGCCGATGCGCCCTGCCGCTTGTCCATTAATAAACACTGTACTGCTTCCGCTGGCAATTACGCCGCTGTGCGGGCTGTGTACAATACAGCCATGTGCTGCATAACTGTCGCCAACGCGGCCTGCGCCCTTGTCATTAATAATTACGTTACTGCTGGCACTTACAAGTGCTGTAGGCGGGCACGCATCATGTCCTGTATCGTTATCGCCTAACATTGTTGCCTGTGGCATATTAATCACCTCAGTTTAAATAAATAGTCTGTCCGTTAATGGTAATTTTGCCGCCGGCAATAATATCAATGTCGCCGGTAGCGTTTATTGTCAGCTTACCAGTGCTGCGGTCATGTTTAATGATTGTGCCGTCACCATATTTTACTGCATGTACATCGCCGCTGCTTTCCACCGGCGCATCTACGCTGCTGTAAAATGTGCCAAGCACAAAGCCATCGCAAACACCGCGGCCGCTGGTGTTTGGCAAAAACAGGCACAACACCTGTTCATCGACATCCGGCAGCCAGTAATCTTTATTGTTTTTACTGCCGCGCGTTATTACCGGAAGTTCATACGTTACCATATCGTCCTGCGCCGCAAACGCCACACGAACCGTTCCCGCCGCCGCATTAATGCTTGACACCGTGCCTACACGGATTAATTTTTTAATATCCATCTAAACACCGCCTTACGCTGATGCCGGTAGTATAACCACCGCCAATGTTGTGCTGTGCTTCGGTAATAATGTACTTGCCGTCATAAGCGCCAAAGCCCAGCATATTTACCGTAACGCCGGCAACAAGATAAAAACTGCCCGGTAGTGATAGACTGCCCGTTACTTCATCACAGTTCTTTTCGCGCAGGCGCTTTTTGGCCAGGCGTTCCGCATCGGCAGTATTTTCCACCTGTTCCTGCACCTGCAATGTCTTGCCTGTTTTGCCCGGCGCGGTAAAGGTTGCTTCGATAAGCGCTTTATTCTGCCCCTGCTGATATTTTACGTGGCATGCCGCATAAACATCGCGCAGCTTACGTGTAAAGCTGTAGCCAAGCATCGCAGGCAGGTAAATCATCTCTGTGGCTGCTTCGTAAATTGTGCCGGGTTTTACTATCGTAATCAGCGCATCGGCAGCTTCATACATTGCTTCGTCAAAAATTATCAGCTGGCCGCTGCTGATTTTAAGCGCCAGACCATAATCACCGCATAAAGCCAATAAAAAAGACAGGTCAGACTGTTCCGTCTGCTCTGCCCTTTCAATTGTCGGATTATAATCAGTATCAAAAAACAGTTCCAGTTCCGCCGCCGTGGCAATGTCGCTGGCGATGGTTTTAAGCTCTGCTTTTTCCCAGCTGCGGGTATGTTCTTCGCCGCGTAGCTTATTATTAAACGGTACGGATACCGCTTTAAGCTGTGCTTCGGATGGATACCCGGTGCTGGTTATTTCATCCAGTTCAAAAGTGCCAAGCCTTAATGCCTGCGGCAGCATTCCGGCATCCTGCCAGTTTTCTGTTACCAAAGACACATCCAGCGTTGCCCCGAGTTCCGGCATCCATGCCGATTGCCAAAGCCCCGCACGGTCTTCCAGCGTTATCTGTAAATCGTCAGCCTGGCCGCTCATGACATCACGGTAGCTGATGCTTTTTACATAAGGCATCAGGCTTGCCGATATGTCTTTATTGTCGTATTTAATTATTGCGCTTACACGCCTTGCCTGCGCCATACTATCGCCTCCAAGGCGGCAAAGTACTTGTTACCGGCTTTTCGTATTCCGGCACTGTAAGCACAATACCGGCAGGAAAAACAACGGTATCAACATAAGTTTCATTGGCTGCCATTAATACATTGATGCCGCTTTCATCGCCATAGCACTTATAGGCAATGCTGTCCCACATATCGCCCTGCACGGTTGTATAAGTTTTAAGCATAGCTTAACCTCCTCTGCTGCGCCGCAACACGTTTCAGCATCTCCTCAAACTCGCGCATTTTCTGCGTCATTAAGCTATCAATCTGCGCCGCTGTGTCGCTTGTGCCGCCCTGTACGGTGATTTGCGGGTTAAAGGTAGCATTTATATTAACGCCACCCAAAGGATTGCCCATAATGGCATTGGTGGCTGCCAAAAGACCAACGTTGCGCTTATTCGGTGTGTGCGGAATGGCACTTTCGCCATCACGCTCGGCAAAACTTGTCAAGAATGCACCCTTGCCATAAATGCCGCCGTAGGCGTTTTGTGCAACTTTTTGGCCCTCTTTACCGGACGCTGTAATATTTACACTGCCAAAAATTGGCTGAGATAGAAAATTACGGATACCTTCCCATTTTTCCTCTACCCATTTAACTGCTCCGGTAAGTTCCTCGCGCACCCAGCTGGTAAAACGGAATATCGCAGCCCGCGGATTATCCCAAAAATAATTCAGGTATGCCGCCAGCTGGTCCCAATGCGATATTACATATACCGGTATAGCAATAAGCCAACCGATAGGACCGGAAGCAAAAAACATAAGCTTCGCAATAGGGCTATCCCAAATCGTGGTAAAAAAGCTTTTTACTTTATCCCAGTTACGGTACAGCGCAACACCAGCAACCGTTAATGCAGAAACACCAATAATAAGCCAGCCAATAGGACAGGCTGCAAGCACCGAATTAAAAGCAAGCTGCGCTAATGCGAAGCCGCGGGTAAACACCGTTGCTACTTTCGCAGCGCCACCAAAAGCATTTATAGCTTTAGCGCCCTGGATAAGCCATTTACCACCGTAATAAATACCTTTAGCAAAATTCCCGGCCGCCCCAAATGCTGTCACTGCAAGCCCCGCCGTTAACGCAGCCTGCGTAAAGCCTGGGTACTCACTTGCCACATTACCTACAGCCTTTGCAAACGACCCAACACTTTCAGCAAGCGGTGTAATCGCAGGCAATAACCCCTGCGCGATGCTCGTTTTGGCCGCTTCCATACGGTTGTTCATTAATTGCAAGGAGTTTTCTGCAGTATTGGCTCTTGCGGCGAATTCCGCCTCCATACTACCCGCATATTCAGCCGCATCGGCTACTTTATTAAAGTTTTCTTCCAATCCTTCAAGATTGGAGAGCAGCGGCGCTATCGCGCCAAGGCTTTCCTTACCGAAAAGGGCAGCCATAACGCTCGCCTGGCGTGCTTTATCAATTTGCTGTATGCTGCGCAGCACTGTCAGGATTGCACCTTTAGCGTCCTTCTGCATATAGTTTGCCATTTCTACGGCGTTAAGCCCTAATTCCGCAAATGCACTCGCCTGGCTCTTGGTTGCGCCGGTGCCGGAAACAAGCGACAAAATCATATTCTTAATGCCTGTTGCCGCAATTTCAGAGTTAATACCGGAACCAACCATGCTCGCGCCGAGTGCTGCAATCTCGCCGGAAGCAACACCGCCAACCGCGCCAAGAGGACCGATGCGCGTTACTACATCGGAAATAAGCGGTGCAGATGCTGCTGTAGTGTTACCCAAAAAGTTAATTTTATCAGCTAAAGCAACAACATCAGTCTGCCCCATCTTAAATGCAGTGCGCCATTTCGCCATCATATCGCCAGCCTGGTCGGCGGTAATATCAAAAGCAACGCCCATTTTTGCAGCACTTTCCGCGAAACCAATCAGTTCATCTTTAGCGATGCCGGATTGCCCGCCTGCCGCAACAATCTGCGCCAATCCTTCTGCGGTCATTGGTATTTTCGTGGACAAGTCCAGCACGTCTTTACTCATCTGCCTGAACTGTTCCGGGGTATCAAAATCAACAACCTTTTTTACATCAGCCATGCTGCTTTCAAACTTAATAGCGTGCTGCGTAAACCCAAGCAGCGCTTGACCGGCTCCTGCAAAAGCAGCGCCTTTTGCAAAAGCACCTAAAGATTTGCTACCAAGCCCGGCCCATTTTGCCTGCTGGTCCAAAATGTTTTTTTGCTTTCCCTGCAAAGCATCCATTTCCGGAGTTATGTGCCCCATAGCATTGGCATAGCTTTCGGCAGTAATTACGCCGCTTTTCTGCGCACGGTCAAGCATTTTGACCAGTTTTTTATTTTCACTTATTTTGGAGTTCAGTTCTGCAATTTCCTTGCCCGCCGCCCCAAAAGATGCTTTAAAATCCGCGCCAATCGCAGCGGCTATTCTAAAGCCAAATTCAAATACTTTTCCGGCCATGAGCTCCTCCTTTCTGCCAAGATATGATATAATTAAATAAAGCAGGTGATATTATGTTTGGACGATTATTACATTTAGCCGGCAACCTTGCTTTCGCTTTATTAACCGGCCTGTTTGGCGGTTATATAGCGGCCGCTGTTGTCGCTGTTTGCTTATCTTGGACTTTAAATTTCATAGGTTTTAACATTACAACTACCGATATTATCAGCAGCTTTTTGGGCATAATAATATTGGCTGTTGCTTTTGCCGTGTTCGCCGCCATCGGCTGGTTAACCGGTAACAGCATTCAAAACTGGATCAACGGCATATTCGTTTATAAAAAATAACCCCCACGCGTTAATGGGGGCTATTTTTTTGCGCTTCTAATACAATATCAGCGTATTCCAGCATCTCTAACGGCAACAACTCCAAAAAGTAACTTATCGGTGTGTTTGTCGTCATCGCCAGCTGAACTGCCAGCGCTTTTACTTCGCGCGGGCTATCGCCTAATTTAATAAAAAACTTGCTAACTCGTAGGTTACGTTGCGGAAATCAATTGCCGGAAGACCCATAATATCATCTACCGGTACACCAATAAGTTTCCCTGCAAGTACAGCCTGATAACGCATCGATACAAATACACTGGGCGCATGTTCGCCCATAGCGCGCACTTCGGTTTCTGCGGCAACTAAATCATTACCAGAAAGTTTTTCCGGGTTAATTTCAACTTCGGTTACGTCTTTTCCAGCTACATTTAAAGGTTTCGTTAATTTAATCTTTGCCATGTTAATTACCCCCATATAATCAGATACCCCGCCTTTCAGCGGGGTATTTTTATTAATTTAAGCCCAGCGCCTCGCGCACATCTGCAAGATAATCCGTACCGCTGACGTTGTAAATAGAATTATACTTGTCATATTCCAGCACGGTTTCACCGTCAACGTCCACCTTAATATACGTAGTTTCCAGCGTATTTGCAGTATCCGTTGTGGTGCCTACTTCCAGTTTGCCAAGTTCGGTATTTTTGGGAATACCGGTCAGGAAAACTTTAACCGGGCGGACTACATATTTACCGGTGCTGCTGTCATAAACCTGCTGCGCGCCGCGTAAATCAAGCTGTACGCCGGTAGGAGCGGCAAGTTCCAGGTTGTTTTTTTCCAGCGTACGCCAGTTCAGCACGGTTTCCATGCTGCCCATATGCCCCAAAGTAGGGCTGTCCACTTCGCCGGCAATGCCTGCGCCACTTACGGTTTCAGTCATGGATTCCAGACTGGGCAGCGTTACATCGGCCAGACCGATATAGTCCGTACTGTCTTTATAAACTCTAAAGTTTATCAATTTCTCTGGTACTTTCATTTACGCTCTCACTCCCTTCTTAACCGAATAACGTTTCAAAGTAAGACGGGTCATATTCAATCACATTATCAATCTCGCGTGCCGGAGGCGGCGGGCTGAAATAAGTATGGAATTTAATAATGCCGTCCAAAAGGTTGGTTGTCGGGTTTTCGTCCTCACGGAACTCAATACGCGCTCCAAGCAGACAGCCCTGCGACACAAGTCCGTTCAGGCGGATATTTTCGCTGTCAACAACCGTCTGGATAAGGCGCTTGTTGATGGGCTGGTCAACCTTCGCCCAGTATGTCTGAATAAAGGTCTGCGCCTGCCAGTTAAACATACGGCGTATAGAAATAAAGGCGTCTTTTGCATCCGTATTGGACGGGTAGCAGCCTGTTCTGTTGCCCCATACGCGCCAACCGCCGATGAAGTTAAGCCCGGTAACAACGCCCTGACCGTTCAAATAGTTTGCTTCCTCATTGCCAAGGATAACTTCCGTGCCGTCTGCCAGGCACAAGCCGTTAATCTGCGCAGCGTGATTGGACGGGCTGACATAAGGAATGTCATCGTTGGCTGCATCGGTCTGGCCGATAACACCCATTACTGCCGTAGACATATGGTACATATCATCGCCCATTTTTACCATAGGCCAGCAAACGATATCATCAGTGCCAATGTAGTTATTGTTGTTTTTCCAATTGCTTACGTCCGTGTACTTTTTAACGGTACCGGTCGGCACGTCAAGCAGCACACTGGCTCTAAAATGGCTGTTGATATTACCGGCTTTTGCACGCATAACCGCAGCCACTTCCGGGTCATCAGACCAGCCAGGCGCAGCAACAATACCCGGTACCAATCCGTAAAGCGGGAATACCTGGTTTAAGGTTTCCAAACCTTTCAGGCTGCCATCGCTTACGGATACGCCGCCGATAATATCATCGGCATCAACCGCAGTCGGATCCAGCTTGTCATAGTCCAAAAAGATGCTCGTTGCTTCCGCAAGTTCGCCGTCTTCCAATGCGGTGATAACCAGTACACCATCATCGTTGTAGGCAGCTTCGTAATCAGTGCCTTCTGTAAGCGCCTGGCCTGCACTGGCTTTTTTTACCTTTAAGGTTTCCAAAAGCACCGGTTCAGAAACATTCGCTACTTTATTGGTAAGCGTTACTTCGCTGTCAGATACCGCTTCTTTATGCGTTGCCGGGTCAAGTACGTTTACAAGTACCACCGGCGCTACATTATAAAGCGCAAACTGGCTGTAAATCGCTTCGCAAAGCGTGTAATTATTCCAATCTTTAGAAAAGCCCATTGCCGCCACAGCTTCAGCGTAGCTGTAGCACAATACCGGCCTGTTTGCCTGGGCCCTGTCCGTTGCCAGATGTACCGGCGCAGTACCGAACACAACAGGCAAACCCGCGGTAGTGTTAACCGCAGGAATTATGGACGTAGGCACCTCAGACGTATAAACGCCATGCTTATATGCCATATTTTTATACCTCCAATGCTAATTTATAGTATTTGTTCAACGGTGTACCTGCCGTTGCAACTTCTTTTTCTGCCTGCACCAAATCTTTTACCGGCACAAACAGCCTTTTGATTTGCGGACAAGCTTCAAGCACATCAGTAATGTGCGTAGGATAGCCGCCGATAAAAACCTGATATTTAATCAGCGTATGGCCTTTTAAGGTCGGGCCTACATAAATCAGGCGCTGCTGTTTAGCTGTTGCCAATTGCTTGGCCGCCGTAGATTTCGCCATAGTCAACTTCCTCCTCCATCGGCTGGCCTAATGTATAGGTCGCCGTGATAATTCCCTGCCATTGCGGCCAGGGCTGGTCATCACTTACCACGCTTTTAAGCGGCAGCTCCAGCCTGTTCCGCCCGGCAAGGGTACGCTTTTTAAGTAAAGCCTGGCGCACATGCTCCATGATGTTATAAAGGCTAAAACAGCCTTCGGTTTTATTATCGTCATAAATGCTAAAACCGATTTCAGCTTTACAGGTCGAAAAGGTTCCGTCTTCTTTATCCTCCCACTCTGTTGCAAGTGCGTAGATAAAACTTTCCTTTTCCTCGTAATCCGTCCTTACCGGCGGATAACCGGCGTAAACAGCTACGGGCAAAACGCCTGCTTCCTGATTGGTGCTGTAATCCTTGACAACCGCGCGCAAAAAATCAGCCAGGTTATTCATAAGTTCAACGCTCGTCATTATTTAATGCCTTTCTCATAACGAATGGTTATTTCATGCAGGAAACGGTCGTTCAAAACTTTTTCCGCTACCGGAATAAGTTCGTTTAATGCTTCCGCACTGCCAAACATTTGCGGCACGCTCGGCCCATACGGTATACGCAACGGATAAGCAGCTTTCATATATCGCTGCATCGGGCCGGCATATCCGGAACGTGATGCGCGCTGTATGAAAAGCCCTTTTACCGGTACAAAAGCATCACCTTTTTTGACTTTAACGCTTATCGGCCCAATGCTTCTGCCTGCAATCGCGCCACGGCGTAACGCTGACAACATTTTAGTCGGATCAGGTTTTAATTTAAAACGGGTAATAAGTGTAGGTGCACCTCGGCTGACTACTGCGCCAATCGGCTGCCCAGCCGTAGCCCGTTTCAATTTAAAACCTTTTTTAATATTTTTAGCACTGATTTCATAATGTGCGCGAATAGCCTTTGATACATCCTTTTGTACGGCAGTATTGGCCCTGTTTATAGCCTTGGCTGCCGCAATGCGTACAACTTTAGGGCTGTCAGCAAATAATTCGCGTGCTATTTTAAGCGTTCTTTCGTCAATTGTAATGCGTACCGTCATCGCTTATTCGCCACCAGCTGAATAGTATAAATGCCCATATCATCTGCGCAACTTTCCACAAGATACAATTTGCCGTCAACGGTAAAAGCGTTGCCGGATACCGGCGTTTTCGGCAAGCTGGATTTTAAGCAATTTACTTGCAGCCTGCTACCGTAAACGCCGCCATACGCGACAATATTTTTACCGTCAACATCATCAGCCACGCTTATATCCTGCAAAATCGCTTTGCAAACATTACCGTTAAGGTCATGTTCTGCTGCAAATTCCAGCGCATTAATAAAGACTGCCGCGTTATCCGCGGCAATCTGTTCTCTGAACGGCGTCATTTTACTGTGCCTTTAAGGTCAACGTCAGGCAGCCCTACACCGCCGGCAGGTTCGCCCGCCGCTACAATAGCGTCAATGATATCCTGCTTTTTAGTAGCGCCACCAATATCGATACCGTTTTCCTCGGCAAATTCCTTCAGCTGCGCTACGGTCATGCCGTCAAAGTTAAAGCTTTCACCATCGGCAGTCAGGATTTTTGCCTTTTCGGCTGCTTCTTCCAGAGTATCCGGCACACATTCAAACTGCTCCGGGTTTTCGGCTACCAGCTTTTTAGCTTCTGCCTCCGGAATGTCAATTTCCGCTCCTTCGCCGAAGGTGTAACCTTCATAACGCAGTTTAAACTTTTTAATACGGATTTTCATTCTTTAAGCCCCCTTATTTAACTTTAAGAACAGCCCAGTCGTCCATAAATTCAGGGCAGATTACGCAGCGGCTGCTCATGGCAAGGCTGGAAGTATCGCTTTCAAGGTCAACAGTTACTTTCGGGATGTACTGGCCTTCATAGGTGTAGTACTGACGATCTGCTTCCAGCTGGGTTACTGCGCCATACAAGCGTTTACCACGGCCCGGAATACCAATAATCATATGGTCGTCCGGAATATACGGAGTAAAGGTACCGTCCTCATCTTCGTAGCCACCGTCATAAGCGTAAATATCAAGGCTCAGCGCAGAGATATAACCCACGCGCATCAGTTCCGGACGCACAAGGCGCGGCTGAATAGACATCAGTGCCAAGTTATCGCGGCTCGGCACCAGCATATACTGGCGCAGCTGTTCATTGTTAATCAGGTAATTAGCTACATTAGCCGAGCAAATGGCCACGGTCGGAATCAGACCTGCGTTGCGGCGGATAGTCTGGGAAGCATCGCCGATGTCGTCATAAGGTTTTGCGGTAGTAGTATTATCCCATGTTAAGCCGCTGCCGCTGATAGTAATTTTGTTATCAAAACCGTCAAAGGTAACAGTGTCAATAATTGTGGTCTTACCGTCATCAGCATAACCTGCAATCTGATAGCTGCCGCCGATAAGCGCTTGCGCCGCCATCCATTCCTCGCGGCGAGCAATGCTGTCAATCAATTCTGCCATATCGTATGCGCGCAGTGCTTGTGCACGTTCTGCCGGGGTGCGCTGGCTGTACACAGTTTCACCAAAGCCGCGGCGCATAAGGTCCGAGGCTTCGATTACACGTTTCGGCTTCATCAGCGGCGCTTTATATACGCGCAGCTGGCTGCCGCTACGCGCCATGTTTACGCCTTTAGTGCCGGGCACTACAAACGGCGCCATTTTGCGCGTGCCTTTGCGGTATTCCATTTCTACGGTTTCGGTAACAAAGGTACGCACTTCCGGGAAAAAGGTATCGACAAGGGTAGTGGTAGGTTTAAAGCTGCGCTCCACCACGCCTAAAAGAGTTCTGGTATCGTCAAGATTAATCATTGTGCTCCTCCTTTACGCTTTAATGCTGGTCAGGTAAATGCCTACGTCACGCAGTTCTGCTTCGTGCGCGTCAACGGTATCGCCGCTGGCGGCAACAAGCTTTTCACGGTTAAACAGCCCGCGGACATACGCGGTTACGGAAATGTCGCTGGTGTCATCGCCCTGCGTAACCTCCGCCGCCAGTACGGCAGAAGCCACCGGCACGCTGCTTCCGGCTTTAGCCGCGACAACAAATTTGCCGCTGGTGCTGTCAACCGCCAGCAAAGTGCCTTTAGGCACTACGGTTTTAGCAGCAACGCCGGAAAGCAAACCGTTTTGGGTAAGCGGCGTAATCGCCGTACCGCCGATAAGTTCGTCATAATGTACGCCCTGCAATTCTTCTACCAAGTTTGCCATTATTTTGCACCTCCGAATTTTTTATTCATTACCTGCGCCATGGCGTCCATGGCTTTGGCGTCTGCCGCTTTTTCCAAGGCAGCTTCATCACCTGCACCAGTGCCGATGCCCTCCACACCGCTTGCTTTATTATCGCCAATCATATTGGCAACAAGCTGCTGTGCAGCATTCTGTGCCGGCGGGATAGTTTTTACCGCATTGATGTACGGTTTTACATCATCAGCAGTTTTGCCGTTTTTCTTTGCTTCGGCAATAATAGCCGTTACCGCCTGATTATCGCCGCCGTCCAGTGCTTCCAGTGCTGCTACACGCTGGCGTTCAGCTTCCACCGCATTTTTAGCAATCTGCTCTGCGTCCATTGCCGGCTGCTGGGGCGCCACATTCTGCACCGATGCCGTGGGCTGATTTTCGTCAACAAGCTTTAAGCCCAGGCTGTTCAAAAATGCCTCCAATTTGTTGTTCATACTTTGTACCTCCACTTTTTTATTAAGGCACGCTTTCAGCGCGTCTTGGTTTTTAAAATTTTTCATGTCAAAGTTAATACTGTTCACAATAAGGCTGCTGCCATTTAAAACAGGGCTGACGCTGCCCTGAATTTCATCAACAAACCCTTTTTCAAGGCACTCAGCAGCACCCATCCACGTTTCAGCGTCCATCATCGCCGCAATTTCCTCCGCGCTTACTTTGCAGCGCTTACGGTATGCCGCAACAATGCTGTCTTTAATAGCGTTCAACGCATTAACAGCTTGCGCCAGTTCCTCCGCGCCATAATAATCGCTTAATCCGATTGCCGGGTTGTGAATCATAAATAGTGCGTTAGATGGCATAATAATTCTGTCACCGGCTACGGCAATAATTGTCGCCGCCGATGCCGCCAGCCCGTCAATAACAACGGTTACTTTGCCTTTATATGCAATAAGCTGGTTATGGATAGCGTGCGCAGCGAAAACATCACCCCCGCCGCTGTTAATGCGAACAGTCACATCTTTACCGTTCAGGCGTTCCAGGTCTTCCGCAAAAGACCGGGACGTTACTTCATCGCCCCACCAGCTACGCTCTCCTGCGATTGGCCCATATAACAGGATTTCACTGTTACCGTTAACTTCGTTTTTTACCTGCCAAAATTTACTCGGCATTATTCGCTTCACCTCCCCCGCCTGTATTATCTGCCCGCGGCACTTCAAGCCCTTTACCTTGCCAGGTACCGTGTTCGATGGCAATCTGATCAACATTGCTGTCAAAATCAGTACCGGTAAGTTCTGCCGCCTCGCGTTCTGCCGTGGATAAACCATACTTAATGCGCAGTGCCGCGCCGTTAACTTCCTTAACCGGGTCAAGTAAGCCCATAACAGGCCCGAACCAGTCTGCGCCGCTCCACGCTTTAGTAATAACAGGGTCGCTGCCAAAGCCTGGCGCTTTTACGCGGCCAATGGCAACGGCTTCCGCCAGCCACGCTTCATAAATCGGCTTGCAAAAATCACGGGCAAACCAGGTGCGCCTTGTACGGAACACCGCCGCAGCCTGTAATAATGCTGCGCGCGCAGCCGAATAAGACGACTGGAAACGGCTAAGCAATACCTCTGACGGTATGCCCAGCGATGCGCCAATCTGGCAGATAAGGTTATTTACAAACGGTTCAAAGGTTGACAGATTGCGACTACCGTCAATGGCTTTAACATCAATGCCTTCCGGCAGCAGGTTAAGTGTACCTGCGCCAACCTCAATACCGTCCAAATCCTCCGGCACAACTCTTTCATGTGGTGCGTAAGTGCTGTTAAGCACATCGCCCATATCGCCGGTGCTGCTGTCTTTCGATATGAAAAACAACGTAAAATAGCTTTTTACGATTGCCGCTGTCAGCTCTGCCGATGTATAGCGGCTGACCTGCTTTAGCACTTCGATTGCCGGTGCAATGTACGGCACGCCGCGGTACTGCTCCGGCCGTTCCTCGTGGCTGATTTGCAGCACATTAAGACGCCCGCTGCGCCTGCCGTATGCCTCTACCCTTACCCAATCCAACTTGCCTGCCGGATTTGTAAGGTCAAACGGCACGCGGTTGGCTATCCAGTAAGCAACAACAGCGCCGTCCGCGTCAATCTCCACGCCGCTGATAATGCGGTTGCCGTTTTTCGGATTGATTGTTTCCACCGCCCACGGCGATACCGGGCCGAATGCGGTTGTTACGTCAGGATTGCAGACGCGGCTTGCTTCAAACAACTGGATGCGCGTACAGTACGGGCAGCCCGGCAGCGGCTTACGGTATTTAATCGCCGCCCAGGCGTCACCGTCAATCAGATAAGACAGGTAAACAATGTCCTGCATATCGTAAAAATTGTTTTTACGATACAGGTCGCAGGCTTTACTTTCCGCCCACAGGTTAAATTCACGCAGCGTGTTGCGCTGCCATTCCTTTGCCTGTTCCGCTGTTAAGCCCAGCAGCTTATAATCAATTTTCGGCGAAACTCTAAGGCCCGCGCCGATAACATTATTACGGCTGCTGTTAATCGCGCCGGCGCCAACCGCCGAATTATAAAATAAATCGGTGCTACGGTTACGCAGGAGGGGCAGGTTAACGTCAACGTCCGCTTTCGTACTGGATTTTAGGGGGTAATAACCACGCAAAGCCGTCCTTGTTCGACTTGCCCCGCCTTCGCTGTAGCCGCTGTTTTTTACGGACGGAGCTGCCCCGCGGTTGGTGGGGTGCCGCGCCCGTGCCGGGTATGTTTTATTACGTTTTTTCATGGTTTTGCCTCCTTAATCGCGCATAATAACCTGCAAAGCGCGCCGCCCGCGCCCATTTCCGCTGCCGTCAACGGTTGCGCCGGCCGCCATCAGGCTCCGAATTTCATCCCGTATCTCCGCTAAATCCGCCCTCGTCAGCGTGCGGTTGCCAATTTTATAGCTTTGTCCGGCTATCAAAATAGCCTTTTCAGCCTCTAAATACTGTTTTAATCGCATATTTAATGCCGAATTTGCCAAGTTAATCACCTCTTAAACGCAACTTTTAACATCAATCGCAAGCTTTTAAGTTGCGTTTGCTATTAAAAATCACCTCTTAAACCACGTTTTATGCACCCAAAACTGCGTTTTCCGGCGGTTTTTGGGACTTTCAGCGCACTTTTTTGCGGTTTCTCGTCAATATTTCCACTGTTAACCAACTGCTCCAGCTGTTCCCAGTCCACATTCATGCTATGCAGGCAAGCAAGGTTATAAACGCGCAGGTCAAGCGGTTCATTTCGCTTATCCTTGGCGATATTTTCCCATTGCCATACCACACGCCCATTTTTCTTGCGGGCAACCTTCTGTTCAGCAATAAGCCCGCGGAAATAAATATCATCATAGCCGCGGTTCCACAAAATCTCGCTGACGGCTTCATTTTCCTGCTTGTCCAGCGGGAAATGGAAGTATTTCGGCCCGGGCACGCTGATGGAAAGCCTGTCCATAACGTATTGTTTGCCGCTGTCCGTGCCGATCAGCACAAGCGGTATTGTACGCCCGCGCACCGTTGTCACTTTCGCGTATTTATGGATAATCGGCACACCGGCAGTCGATGCGCCTTTTACCGCAAAACACTGCCGTGCCAAGCGCCGCAGGCTGTATGCGTAAACTTCTTTTGTGTAATGGCCGCCGCTGTCGATAAAGGTACGGGGAACGATAAGACCGGTGCCGTTTTTAAACCTGTATTCGCGGTCAAGCTGCTCATCTAAAGCCGCCCAAACCTCCTGATTCTCCGGCACGCCAAGGATAATGCCTTTTTTAATGCCCCAGCATTCCTCGCCTTTGCCCCAGCCGCAGATTTCATATTCAAGACGGTTGTCTTGCACGTCCACCGCCGCCGTTAATATCAAAACGCCGTCCGGCAGCTCTGCGCCGTAAGGCTCGCGGCGTTGTAAAAATTTATCTGTGCTTTCAAAGGCGCCTTTGCGTTCATACGGCTCACCAAAGCGGGTATTTACAACAACCTTTTCACGCTCCGGGTCGCCCTCGGCCTCCAGCCATTCCTGCATTACCCCAGCCCATGTCAGCCAGGGCGAAGTCCAGCAGTTAACAAAAAAGCTCCGGACGCCTTTCGCCAGCGCCGAAGCATTTTGCGCAACAAATTTCTGCGGTGCGCGCCGCATCTGTTCTTCTGTAAAGCTAAAACCGCAGTCAGGGCAGCGCCATTTAACGCTGTGCACCGTTGCGTGTTTATTGCCTTTTTTATCTACTACCGTCTGATGGTCAGTTACCATCTGCCGGTGGGTTAACAAGTGATATTCGTGGCAGTTCGGGCATTCGTGCTGCCATTCCTCCTGCGTTCCTTGCAGGTATTCCTCCTCAATGCGGCTTTCGCCCGCTATTGTAGGCGTAGAAAACAGCCCCAGGCGTTTATCCCAAAAGGTTGTCATACGTTTGGCAGCCAGGTCAACCGGGTCGCCTTCTGTGCCTGCGCTGTCCGGAAAACGGTCAACCTCATCGGCCAGCAGTATTTTAATAGGCCTGCTGGCAAGTCCTGCCGGGCTGTTTGCGCCGCCCATGATAAGACGGCCACCGGGAAAGATTTTTGAAAGGATAGTGTTGCCGGTTTCGCGTGTTTTCACATCGCGGTAAATCTCGCGCAGCACTTTGGTATCTCTTATCATCGGCGCGATTCGGCTTTTGCTGTAGTCCTGCGCCATTTCAATTGTCGGCTGTATCATCATGATTGGCGCAGGCGCAAGGTGCGAATATCGCCCGATTACGTTATTCATAATGTCCGACTTGCCAATCTGCGAAGCAGACATTACTGCAATTTTCCAGATTTTGTACTGGGTAAAGGCGTTCATAATTTCACGCTGATATGGTGCGCGGTCTGTTCGCCAGCGGCCCGGCTCTGCCGAGGCTTCCGCCGATAACATTCTATAACTGTCAGCCCAATCTGAAACAGATAAATTCGGCAGCGGCCGCAGTGCCAGCTTTGCAATGCGCGTAAAAAGCTTAACCGTTTTCTGCTGCATCGCCGTCACCTTCCGCCGTAAACATTTCCGGATGATAGTCGCTTAATTCACTTAATCGACTATGAATTTCATTTGTCAATGCCTGGTCGATATAATCTTTATCACGGTTCGCCAACTGTACTGCCATTTTAGCCGGCAACCCTAAAAGCTGGGTACGCAGATTTGTCAGCATATCCGTCATAATCATTTCCACATCTGCTGCGTCATGCACTTCATTCCTTCGGCGCTGCAATTCCAGTTCTGCTAATTCACGTTTCGCCTTTTCATGTAGTGCCTTTTCTGCCATGAAATCTATGGCTTCATCGCTTTTATATTTAAAACTGTAAAATTCTGCAATAGCTTCCGGCAATATAAAATCGCCTTCCGGCTGCCTGGTTATAACCGTTTCTTCCGCAAGCTGATTTACTCGCCGCTGCGTTATCCCCAGCAGCTTTGCCAGTTCTCCGGTGTTCCCTCTAACTTCAATTTTTTTAGGCATCAACATCACCTGCCTTATAAAAGCAAAACGGGAAATTTTAAGTATCACAAATTTCCCGTTTTTCCCAAATTTTTATTAGCCAAAATCTGTTGCAAAAATTTTGCGCATTATTTGGATATTTTTTATTTATTATTTTGTGTCTTTCCAGTTGCTTTTTGTGCGTATGGAAGGAAATCGTGTTTTTTGGTTTAATATCTAAACTTTTTTTGGGGCTCGGAAGACCCTCGGCGTTCATTTTTCCCAGAAAGTACCTACCGAAACTTTTATTTTTTGCATAAAACTACAAAAACCGCTGGTAAGTTACCAACGGTTTTGCAGGATAGGATGGTTAAGCAAAGGCAGAAGCGGGAACTTCTTTATCAACGCTTTTGCTATTATATAGTATATCACGTCAAGTATGTGAAATACTATGAAACAATGTGAAATCTTTTCATGATTTCGTTTAAGCCAATACCATGTAATTGTAAAACACGTCTGTATGTATAATTCAAATCAACGGCTATCTGTTCCCATTTTTTGTACTGTAAATACCGCTTATAAAGAATCCTGCTCAACAGCGGGTCATCTACAAGACCTATAAGCTGCTTCACTTCTTCAATAGCTTTTCTAAGCTGTTCTCGGTCACTCTTTATAGTATTTTCTAAGTCAACAATTTTAGCCGTATCATTTTCTATGCGCTGACCAGTGCTATTTCCACTGGGAGCTAGACTATATGCCGGGGTTATTTTTCCTGCATAATCTCTCATGTTTTGGAGTTCAGTAATATCCGCTTCCAGTAATTTAGACAATGTCTGGGCGCTTCGCAGTTTTTTCTTTAGTTCATCCTTGGTCATTATTCCTCCTGCATTTTCAATAACTCCTGGTACTTTCGCCATATATGCATCATTTGCCGCTTTCACAATTGGCGTCTGTGCAAAGATGATTAGCTATTTTAAAATACCTTTTAGCTTTCATAATCTCGCCTTAACAATCCAAAGCGCGGCCACTATAACTGCCGCCGTCATTTGCGCCGTTGTAGCTTTCACCGGGTCTGTAATAGTCATGCAATAACAAACATAAATGGCTTCTGCCAGGCAAAAGTATATAAATAAAATCAAGCCGACTCTACTTGTCATTTCTGCCCACCGCATCTTTTTATTAAAGGCGTTATGTTCGGATATAAGTATTTGTATCGCAGCATTTAAAGCTTCTATCAATGCTTCATTTGTTTTTTGATTCTCTGGTGTATTGGCATTAGGATTTGATTTCAGCGCATCCCGTAAAAGCACAAGCCTTTTAATTATAATTGCCATGCTATTTCTCTCCCTTTTTATCAGCATCCGTTTTTAATAGCACTGTTACCTGTATTCTGGGATACTTAGTATCAACACCATAATCCATATCACGGCATAATACTGCACTGTCATTTTCATATAAAACGCCTTCAAGGGCATCACATAAAAGCTTATGCAAGTTATTCATGTCATGCTTGCGCCGGTCTGGCCAATAAGCATAAATTTCAAGTACTATTTTTTCACCTGCCGGCGTGAACTTCCACCCTGCTGTCATTGCTGCTGCTTTAGCTGTATATCCTGCTTGTAATTTCCAGTTTTTGGCTACTTCGGTTAACATCCTACCGCGGCGCCCAAAAGTCCGGCAATTTACATAACAGGCATTAACTGATGGTGGTATTGGTAAAACCAATTCAACTTTTTGCATTTTACGCCCCTTTCTATATTCGCAAGCGCATTTTTACGTATATGGCCCATTGTCCAGTTATATCGTTAAATTCTTTTCTGCATTCGGTCAGCACATAACCAGGATGCTGCTTTTCAAAATAATCTTTAACTACTTCACAATCTACCGGCAATAAAATAAGCTGTTGAAATTTTTTCCTAGTGGTTTTTGTATCACTTACAGATATTTGCGGTTTTTTCAAATTCTGTGATGGTGTCCATCTTTTTCTGCCTCTAGGGTCTTTGCTTAAATATGCTGCAAGCCTTTCAAGGCCTTTATCATCAACACGTAGGCGATCCGCATTGCAATCACCTAAAGCTTGACCATATTTTTCACCTTTACGTTTTGGACGCCGCCACAACATTTCTATTTCATCTCGGCTCAATCCGGAATTTATAATCAGGTGATGATGGATGCGCTGGCTTTGCACTCCCTGTTCTGTTATGTAAATATATTTTAAAGCCGGCAATCCTTTTCTTTTTCTTGCATTTGCAATTCTCCGCAAATAATTTTTTACTTCACGTTCTGCCTGTTCGATTGTTTCCGGTAAAAATTTGGCGTTGTATGTAAGTGTCACATGAATATCGCCTTCGGTAAAATTGGTTTTTAATAACAAACAAAAATATCTTTTTGCTCTTTTAGCATTAAGATTTCTTTGCTTAGGTGCTGTTAATTTCTCTTTACCCTTTCTGCTGTATCTTCTTTCTTGTTCCAGACATGGGAATAAATCAATTTCAATGTACTCCGGTCTTTTAGTACCACAATAATATGTTTTTGTTCTGATACTATTTTTAGCCATTGCCATTTTAATATTCTCCCTTTATCTGGTATGGTTGAAATGTTAATACTTACATACAAGCCCAATAACGGCCACCGCCGTTATTTTTTCTTCATATATAATAGAAGAAATTTTAACTGTAAAGGCGGCTGCATAAAATGCCGCCGCTTTCACCTTTGTTTTGCATTTATTTTATTCAAGAAAACTTCTATATAATTTTCTTTCATAATTATATATACGTTTTAAATCAAGGTTTTTTAACATCATAATCATATATGTCAAACAGTTTCGACATACAGGAACTTCTGTAATTTCGCCATTTGGTCCATAAAAATCAATTGCGCGGTAAGTCGTTTTTCCGCAGCATTTACAATAACTTTTATTAGCGTCAACTAATACAATAGCTTTTTCCTTCATTATTACCGTCTCCGTTCCGCTTGAAATTTGATTTTTTGTCCGCAGACTTTACAATAGCCTGTATCAAATTCATAATCACTAATCTCCAATTGTGATTTGCAGCTGGGGCACACATGGCGATTATTTTCTTTATCGTAAAGTACAGGCTTTGCAATCCGGTACTTTAATGCCCGCTTCGCCGCCGCCAATGCGTGCGCCTGTTCCACTCTCTGCACAAGTATGCCAGGCATATTATATTCTTCGCTGCTGCCAAGTATCGCAAGCGCCTGTTTGTTCGTTAACCACTTATCGCCCATTTCCTTAATCCACCTCTTTCAGTCGTAGCAATCAAAATTCAAAACGCTGCCGTTGTTTTTCAACTTTTTCTGCAGGTACGCCATGAATATTTTTAAAATTGCTTTTAATTATTATCTCCACCACTTTGTAGCCGTACTTCTCTGCCAATTTATAATAAGCTTCTAATTCCCACCGCCGTGTAAAAGTGTTATGCACGGCAATTTCATAAGCCCCCATCCGCATATAAATTTCCGTTTCGTTCTGACAAAATTTATGTGCCTCAGATAACTTTCCGGAAACAAATTTATATTTTCCGCTGGCATCATAAAAATAATTATCTGCACTTACTTCACATGGCGTAATTTTCCACGCAAGGTGCGACTTTCCGCTTCCACTTACGCCGCGAATTAAATAAAGGATTTTCGTAAACTCGGAATATTCCTTATTTCTTTTCAAAGCAATCACTCTTTTCCGCCATTATTCATTACTGCTGTTTTTATAGCATCAGCAAGTTTCACCGCCGCACTATAATATTTCAAACGAAGCTTGTCATTTTCTAATTTGGCCACCGCCGCCAGCATTTTATTAAAACTGTCTTTCGTTGCCGTAAACAGCAAAGCAATTTCTGCTTTTGCCGCTGCATCATTATCACTTATTGGTTTTTCATTAACAGCGGCTCTTAATGCTTCCAGTTCGCGCTGCACTTCATCCGGTATTTTTTCTACCACGGCAGTTTCAACCGTTGCCGGTTTATTAAGCTCATCTTCAAGCTCTTTTACTTTATTTTTTAATTTCTCTGATTCATCCCATGCTTCGCTTACCTTTGTATCAGCTTTTTTTACGGCTTCTTTTTGTTCTTCCAACTGTGCAGTCAGATTTTCGGTTTTTACACGCTCTTTATTAAAACTCTCCTGAGTTCCTTGTAATATATTGTTTAAATTTTTATTAGCATCATCTAACTGTTTGTTCTTTTCTTCATACTCTTTTATTTTTGCTTTAAGTTCCCGAATGCTTAATTCAGCAGCATTATTATCCTCAATAAATTGTTCGCGTTCTTCGGCCGGTATCCCTAAAAGCGCAACAGCCTGCGAATAGCTTAAATTACCAAACGTTTGGGATTTTGAATTATCGCCAAAAAGCGCGCCCTGGTCAGCACCGTACTGCTCATATATTTTCATCAAATTATTTGCTGTACTCTGGCTGTAATCAACTGCTTCTGCTAACCATTTTCCGAACTGCCCGTGCTCCATCATTTCCTTTGCTTCTGTAAGCCGTTTTCCTATTTCAATGCTATTAAAAAGCAAAACATTACGGGTCTGAAACTTTATGCTATTAATTTCCGCCGCCACAATCTCTGGTGTTCTCACAATATCAATGCTGCTCATGCTACATTCCTGCCTTTCCTTTTAAGTTTGCTCAATATTTCCTTTTTGAAATGCTCTACGAAGTCTTGTACATCTTCTGTCATGCCGCAGTTTCTAAAACCACGAACCTGCACAATTTCATTTCGGCTGCTAATTTCCATGGTGTAAAATGGTTTAGCAGGTTCATCAGCACGCCGTATAAAAACGATATTGGTTGTTCCTTCTGCATACCGTTCCGCATAAGTTCCAACACAATGTACAAGCATCTTTCCCTCGGCGACCAATTCTTTCGTGCCTTCCGCTGGCCTGCAAAACAGATTGCCATACTTATAATTAAAAATTTGCCGTTTCTTTTTATTTTTCGCAATCAGCGCATCCATTTCTGCGTTTTCTTTTGCTTTTATTTGTATAGCCGTATTTGTATGTGCCTGCTGCAAATTATGCGGCATTATAACCGCCGTATCTTTCAAATTAAGCCCAAGTTTTTGGCATTCATTCAAATAATCTCGCCAATCGCTTAATATATAGCTTGGTGTTCGCAGCGGGTCTCTATTTATAGGGTCTAACAAATCATGCTGTTGCCTAATATACTCAAATATTTTTTCAACATTTCCAATGGTCTTATACAAATTTACTACCTGATTTGTTTCGTATTCGCTGTTAATCACCCAATGTGGCGCATTAAAATCTGACAACGCTTTATTTGGATTATCTTCCTTTAATAATTTGAATAACCGCAAGGCTTCATAAGTAAGATTTTTTGAATTAGATTTAATATATTTAAAATCTGTTTTGGATAGCGGCATTTTAACTGCACGTTGTAGCGTTCTGGCACGCCAGTTAATAATTTCACTTGTCGCGTCCCCTGCAATTTTTCGCGTAATAATTATATTGAAACCAGCTTTCATCAGATATTCTATTTGTGGGTGTTTATCATATTCAGCCAATAATTTTAAGGTAGTACCTGTATGAATACCGATGTCCGTTAAATTCTGCGGCAATACATACTGCCATTTTGTTTGTTTAGCAGCCTTGTATAGGCTATCCACATTCTCCGCTGTGACAGCATCCACACTGTACTGATTAAAAATCGGGTATATGCTTTTATGTGTTTGAAGTACATCAACAGCATACCAATTATGGTCTATATGTTCCCGGAACTCGCATTTTCCCGGTTGAAAAAGGTAATAACAACGTGTCCGGAACTGCCATTCTATTTTTAATGTATCAATATGAATTGTGCGCACCACATAAATGCCGCGGGCAACGATACTGCTTTTGTTGTAATCAGCTTTATCATAATGCAGCAAATGTCCCCAATTTTGAATCGGTTTTGATTTGCGCCAGTTATGAATTATCACTGCTGTATACCCACACTTTGGGCACGCTGACATGCCATTATGTTTCCCGTCTTTAGCCAGCACTATTTTTTTGCCGCAGTGTGTACACCATGCTTTTTGCTTATCATCGCGGTCATAACAAATCAAATAATTGTACATACTACAAAAAACATCATTAGCGAAATTTTTAAAATCTGTACTGTATCCAGACGGGAAGAGCCGCAAAAAATTTTTCCATGTTTGCTTATAACGTGGCAGCACGTTATCACGCATAATTAAGCTGTTAAAAAAAGCTTCTACTTTTTCCGGCGTCAATTCAATCGCCCCCTATTTAAGTAAATCGTCCAGCTCAATATCGAGTGCCGTTGCTGCTTTGACATCTGGTGCCTTTTTAGGAACTATCTTACCGCCGCCGGAATGATATTCTAAGCCGTAGTATCCACAAATAACTTCAAACCCTTCGTCATCGGTAAGCACTGCACAGCCATCCTTTTGATATTTCCGTGCTTCATTCCGCATCGCCTCATAGGCGCCTTTCAGATTTTTCTTTTCATCCAGCAACTTCTCCGCCGCATCCGGATTCGCCGTAACCAAATTAATTAAAAATTCTCCGATAATTTCCAGTATGCGGTTCCCTTTTTCTTTTTCAATTTCAGCATCGATTTTAGCAATCGCGCGTTCCTGCAATTCCGTCATATCCTATCACTCCTTGTTGAATATCCTATCGAACTCTAATCCCTTTTTATTTCTAGTGTTAAATTTTTGAATCGACTGTCGTAAACTATCCGATTTATTAGGGAATTCAATATCAGCACCACAAAAAACATATCCACATTCTATATGCCATCTTTTGAAACCATCCCTATATACATTTAATTTTTTACTGCCGCAAAACGGGCAGCCTTCTTTAAAAAGTGCCAGTGCTTCTTTTTTATTCATTTACTCCCACCTTGCCCTTGTGTTTACCATTAAGGCTGTCTTTAGCCAACAACTCTATTTTTGCAGCAAATCTGCGCACAGACCAAATATCCGAATAATACATTGGCATATACCAGATATTACCATCATCCTTTGGCAGAAGGCCTCGGGCATCATAGCTTGTAACAGGGTTAGTTAAGGTATTTTGCACTGCAACATACCCAGCGCAGGCTAAAAGGCTAAGCTGTATATAGCACATCATGCCGGCCAGCTGGTCAATATCCTGCCCTACAAATAATACCTGTTGCTGGTAGTTAACGCCTTTATCAAGGCAGGCATTTGCAAAAGCTATAAGCAGGGCGCCAGCACCGCACGCCGGGTCATTTACATCAGCCCAACCGCAATGCTTAACCTTATCTAAAATATTTTCAGTAAGTGTTATTGCCGCCATTAAACTGCATACGCTGTAAGGTGTAAAAAACTGCCCGCGCCATTCATTCCCCATGTCAAGCGCCATAAATAGTTCGCCAAGAAAATCCTGCTGCGGGTTTGCTTCTATTCCCATTGTTATGCCCGCGAGCATTTTCGCAAATATTGCAAGCTCTGCCGGTGTGTACTTTTCTGCGCATTGCATATAAAGTTTTTCACGGACTTCACGATGCGGATGCGGTACTGAATTACAAATTGCCACCGCCGCCATTGTTATAAAATCCTGCCAAACAGTCCAGCGGGAATATCTTCCCGCCAAGCTGTTTAACATTTTTACAATGTTTTGCTGGTATTCATTTTTCGCTCTAATTGTTTTGGCCATACTAATTTCAGATTTTTAAATTGTGTATTAAGCACCTTGGCTTAATATACGCTGTACAATAAGTGCCCGTTCCAAACGCTCGCGTGTTGGCCAGTCTTTATTAGATGATTTGGTAAGCATTTCAGCCGCTCTTAAAAATATTTCCCTATCAGCTTTATAAACGTAGTTATACATTCGCTGTATATGGGAACGCAGTTCTTCTGAATCCTCGCATGGAGGCGGTGTCATCCCTGCCCGCCCCCATATAATCCAGGCATTCAATACATCCTTTATAGTTAACTGCATATCATTATTGCCATTACAGCAACTGCTATGCCGACTATTATTGCAGCAATTAACCCTGCTACAATTACGGCGCAGCATTGCCAGTCAAAAACAATTCTATAAACTGTAGCGCCGGTTTCACTATCATCTTCACCTTCGCCGCGTTTTACGCTTCTCATTTCTTGATGCTGCTTGCAAGTCCGCTTATCCTTGCAGATTTTTTGTACTTGCCCATCAATAACTTTTAACATCCAATCACCGCCTTTAAGCTTGCGGTGACATAAATAACATTTAGATACACTCATTTTTATCTCCTTATTTTTATCTTATTGGAGATACACTGCTGCGATAATAAAAAACATTACAATCATTGCCAGCAATGTGCCGGTAAAAATTACGGCAGCTCCGAAGAAAAAATACTTTAGCATTTCCATTTCAGTTTTCCCTGCTTTCTTACCATGCAATTTGTATAATACGGCAGAATAATATGCCCAGCAGGAACATTAAAAAATACGGATGCAGCAGGTAATACCATAAAATACAGTAAATCGTTTGAATTTTATTTTTCATACAAAGCACCTGCCTTTATTAATTTCCTTTTAAACTTCCGCATAATGTGATATAATGCAAATGAGTTAAGACTGGGTTATCTTATACTCTTTGCTGTCAGCATTGCCGTGCTGGCAGCTTTTTCTTTTCTCTTTGCTTATTTTTCGCATTTTACGGTTAAATTCTGCTGCACAATCTGGATCGGAACATATCACTACCGAGCATTTCCGGTGAATATCCCATGCATAGATGATTTCATCAGGCTTTATCTGCCTTTCGCATAACGGGCATATCGGCAACATTGATTATCACCTGCCCATCTGTAACAATAACAGGCTGCTTTTCTCCATAGTTTCTGATTACGTAAAACATTTTGCCTGTTACCATATGCTTTTCTTTTTCCAACATTTTCTACACCTCCAATACTATCGGCCACGTAATATATCAGCTATTTTATTCAGCTTTATGCGTTCTTTGCGCAGCCTGGCCTCTGTTAAAGCATTTATCCCGGAAAGTAAAATTCGTGCTGGCATATCGGATGATAAGTTTCCTACAACCGTATAACCTTTGTCGATAAATTCTTCGACAGCTTTGCCAGCTATCGGGTCGCTCGTTTCTAACAGCCTAATCGGCTTAACATCACATTCTTTTGTTACATCCGGCGCCTGTAACAGCAGATAATGTCTTTTCATTACAACCTCCTTTCTTTATTTCAAAAGGGAGTCAAAAAAGCCACCCCAATACAAAACGACTGCTGATATTGCGATATCAGTTATTGCAGTAAATGCGTTATATTTTAAGACCGGCTTTTTTATAAACTCACCGTGGTTTAAGATGTTAATGAATAATCTGGTCATCCAATAGGCAATAACTATCGTTTGTGCAATTTTCATATTCTGACCTCCTAATAAATTTTTTTAACCTTTCTTTTCTGCTATAATTGTTATTAATGAAAGGAATGATTTTATGGATTTTTTTGCTAATTGGGAAACTAAAGATATTGTAAATACTTTAATTGCTTGGTCTGCTCTGCTTGTATCTTTATTAACTCTTGCATGGCAGTGGTGGTGTAAACATCCTCGTTACGAAATAGGAACTGACCCAACCTCTCCTAATCTCATCTTTAAATATCAATTAACTCCTGAAAATTTAAACAGTGAAACAATTAAAAAACTTAATTTACTTGCTGATGGCTTACCATCAAAAAGTAGAGCACTTGTTTATCTTCAACTTTTTAATTATTCCGAAATTCCTATAACAATTACTAAAGCTGAACTTGAAGTAGATGATAAATCAGCCGTTTTAAAATCAAACCATAGAGTTATAGGTACAAACTATTTTATAAGTATGTTAAAGCGAGGTAACAAATATGGACCATACACAATCGATATGACTAAAGAACAGTTAAAATTACCAGTTATACTTCCGCCTTACGGAGTTGAATATGGTTACATCCTTTTTTATACCAATTTGACAGATGACTTCACTGGTACACTCAAACTTTTCTCTCCTGTTAAAAATAAAACAATTAAAGTTAAAATTTACACCTTCGAAAATTATCTTAAAGAAAATCCTAATTTTACTTCAAAAGAAAGCCGCTTGAAGTGATAGGTTTTGATTAACCTAAAATATTTAAAATTGCTGCAACAAAACAAATTCCAATATAAAAAGCACCGACCATAGCTAATTTATAATTCTCAAATTTATACATCGTCACAGTAAAAATTAAAAACGTTAAAAAACTTGGCAAAACAATCATTATATTTTCCTTCATTTTGTTATCTTTTCGCCTCCTATTCTGATGCATGTTATAATTTAAGTAATAAAGGGGTATTTTTATATGAACGAATTTCTAAACCAATTAAAAGCATCTGATTACATAGCTTTTCTAAGTTTTTTAGCAACATTTATCGCATTTTACATTCCCTGGCGAACGGCTTTCAGTAAATCAGTTTCAGTCGAATGGCCAGAAAAACTTACCGCTATTCCAATCAATGCTCTATCATTAGGAAAAGCTCAATATTTGCATCAGCAAAATTTAATTGCATATGTCTGTCCTATCAATATAATTAATCCCAGCAATGTAGCTATAGGATATTTTGAATTAACAGCCATAACTCCAAAAACTTTAGTACCGCACATGATAATGATGAAAGCGGCTGTTCATAAAGAATTTCAGGATGAGCAACTATTACTTGTACAAAACGGGCAACAGTCTGTTCTGCTAATGCCATCAAGTAATACAGGAACGTTTCCAGCTAATAGTTTTACTCATTTCGACCTGGTTATTACAGCAAACCCTGATATTCCCTTTGACGATTCTATTCAAATAGTATTCAGAGTTACTTACAAAAGCATAAAATCACGTTTTCATTCTTGCCTTGCATCATATAAAGCTAAGAAATTAATTTGCTTTTATCATACTTTCAGCAAAATTTATAAACTGCCGAAAGTAAATAATGAATAAGTTTCTAATCCTAAAAAGCAAACTATTATTAAAGCTAATATGAATAATACTAATTCCCCTGACCAAAGCATTATATGTATGGTTGTACCTATAAAACTAAAAAACATAATAAGTATTGCTAATTCTTCCGGTTTCATTTGACCCTCCTAAATTTTCAAAAATGAGGTGATTAAAATGACAAAAAGAACCAAGGAACGTAAATTTAATATTATTATCACTAATCCCGATGAACCTATACACCCTACCAGAATTAGACTTTTTGCGAAATGGCTTCTTCAATTTGGCGTTCGCGAAGGTATTATTACTGACCCAAGAACTGGTAAGTGTGAAAAAATTCCTCCTGAAAGCCCGCTGTACAATATCTATTTTTGATTCTTATGCAACAGCGCTATTTCGTTTTTACTGAAAGCCTAGAAAGCAAATCAGCCAGCCAACACAGAAACCAATAATAAAGCTAATGGAAATGATAATAATTAGTATTGTTATCGCTTTCTGTCGTTTGATTTGATAGCCTGCTTCAAATTTTATCCTTGCTTTTTGCGCTTTACTTAACATTTCGTCTGCTTTTTCAACATCTTTTAAAAAGCATTCTTTGCAATATCCATTTACTACTACATGCCCGCATTTGGGGCATGTAGTTTTTTTGTTGTCACTACAAGTTTTATCCATTCTGGACTCCGTTCTAAAACGTAAATATTCTCTTTCATCCTTCCTTTTCTGCTATAATTGATTGAAGGAAGGAGGTGCTGTTTAATGAATGACAATGACATTATTGCTATCTACAACGCTATAAGACAAGATTTGAGCCATGCCAGCGATTCAAAATGCCAACCATGTTTTTCGTCTGAACAAGCGTCTGCTATTGCTCACGCTATAATAAAGGCTTTGGTGGCTTATGATAAAAAATTACGCTGAAAATCGTGAGAAATTAATTCTACTGCATCTTGTAGAGCTTTCAGCAATTCAACCCGAATTGAATCTGCTGGAAGCATTTTTGCTTCCTCGATTTTTCCTAAAATCATTTCAGCATAAGCCTGTTTGATTTTTTCTTTATCCATTCTGCCCTCCGTTCTGCATACACTGCTGCATTGCCCGCAGCTTTTATTTTTATCACCATTCCTTTTCTGCTATAATTGATAAAAGGAAGGATGTGAAAAATATGAAGTTAAATATTGATTGTGTTCGCGATGTAATGTTATGGGCTGAAGATATTACTACGCCAACACAACCTGCTATATATGTTGATACAGATACTGTAAAAACATTATCAGCAATCTACTTGTCTGAAAGCGAAATTCCAACTCCAAATCAAGAACAATTACAACTTTTAAGCAAATATTCTAATGAAGAACTCGTCTACCATCTGCGATACTGCATAACCGATGGCTTGTTAGCAGAGAATAACATTACCTCTGCCGATACAATTATCATTAAAGATTTAACCCCATTAGGTCATGACTTCATTGCGAATGTTAGAGAAGAAGAAAACTATAATTCCTTAAAGTCAAAAGCCAAACGCGCCGGCGTTGAAAGCGTTAAAGCACTAATCACTATTGGTGAAGAAGTAGCAGCATCAGCAATTACAAAAGTTTTAACAGGTCAGGGCTAATTTCTAATTTGCAGAGCCTTTTTAATTTATGTCTAGCTAAATCAAGGGCAGTATTTGCCTGTTCTATTGTTAAGCCGTTCAGTATCTTTATTACTTCCTGAGCGGCTTTTGTTGTTTTGGGCCCATATATCTCCTCAACACCACCTGCAAAAAGTTTAAACTCCCTTGCGCTAACCACACCAGGCTGCATTAATGCTTCATTTTCTCTGTCTACAGTAGAATATTGACTAGAATTTAATTTATCCATGGCTTCCTCCGTTCTGCTATCTGCGTTTAAATTCTCATTTTTGCGACTTTCAACCTAAAAAAATTTCGATTGCTTCATTCTGCGTCAAACCAAGTGCATTAACAATTCTTTCCACTTCGCCTATGGTAAAATCTTTGCCATTATTCTCTAAACGTCTATAGAATGTTGTGTATGGCAGTCCAATCTTTTCAGCAAAGTTCGTATTAGTCATACCTTTTTCTACAATTTTACCTTTTAATTTTAGTATGTTCACTATATCACCCTCTTTTTTTCTCATTTTTGCGACTACATTAATAGTAAACCACAAAAAGTTGATTGTCAATATATTTTTCGCATTTTTGATTTTTAGTTTGCCATTTTCGGTATGTTTTATTGCATTTTTGAAACTAAAAGTTTATAATAAAATTACAGTAAATATTCAGGTGATAATTTATGAAATTAACAGTAAACGAAAGAATAAAACAAAGACGCAAAGAATTAGATTTAGACGCTAATTTTGTTGCTGAAAAACTTGGTATTTCTCGTGCTACATATTATCGATATGAAAGTAAAGAGATTGAAAAGATTCCTATTTCTGCTCTAGTACCACTTTCTGAAGTGTTACAAACTACCCCCGCCTATCTTATGGGCTGGGAAACACAGCAAAAGAACGATGAATTAACATTATCAACTGCCGAAATAGCACACATAAAAAATTACCGTCAACTCACTGATGACGGTAAGGCAGAAATTGATGCTTTAATTCAGGTAAAACTTAATATTCAAAACCAAAAAAGTAAAGATACACTAAACGCGGTAGGTTAATTTTCCCTGAGCGTTGGAAATAAAACTTTGTAATCCAAAGGAGTTATTATTATGAGTTTTGGTAAATGGCCTGATGAAATTCATTTTGAAGTATCACAATTAAAAAGAATAAACTCCGCTTTACAAATAAAAGCTAAAAATGTCAAAGCTTTAGATAAGGAAAATAAAACTGCAACTATAATCGGTTCTGCCGGCGAAGAATATACTGTTACCCTCAATTCATGTACCTGCTTTGATTTTGGTGGGCAACGTCCTTGTAAACATATTTATCGTCTTGCAGCCGAATGTAATTTATTACCACCTCTGCCAGTAGTAAACAGTGAGAAAGCCAAGGAATTTGAAAGTAAAATTCCTGATATTATTGAAGAATATAAAAAACTTTATTTTGATGGCGCGTTGACCGCTGATAAGTTCTTTAAAATAGTTAATGCTTTAAATACCAAAATGAAAATTTAAGGAGATACCAAATGTGCAGGTTAGAACCAATTAATGATTTTACTGAAGAAATAAAAGCTCATATTTTAAAATATCCTAATGCATATAACATCCCGAATAATGACACTACAATCAGCCATTTTCAACTTTCGAAAGAAGATGTTTTGTTTGAAATTTTAGATTCTAATAATAATGTTATAGGCTTTGTTCTTTTATATATCGAATTTCTTCCCAATGCTTACAATTCAGGAGAAGCCGAAATTCAAGTGGGTATATTTAATAAGAATAAAATGCTACCCAAAGTTTTACCCATAATAGTCAATCAATTTAATAATTATAATTTTAAAGCAATTATAAAATATACTAATGCCTCAAAGGCTAAATCATATATTTCCAACATATTACTTGAAGCAAAATTTACTGACCAAACAAATTGCTATTATGATGCTTCAGAAACTGAAAGAAATTTAATCTATCATTATGACTGCCAAAAATAAAGTAATTTTATTACTCTGTCTGTAAAATATAATTTATAAAATACATCCATATTATTAATTCGGAGGTAATTATGAACAAAGAAGAAGGTATTAAATTAAATAATGCTTTTGATGATTTTTGCCAGAATTTTAATATTAAAAGTGCATTGGCCTATTTTGCTACTGCCGATGGTGAAAGCGTTGCGCTGGCCTTCCATAACGTAACAGACGCCGAAATTGAAAACCTTATAGGCAATTTAGTTAATCGCCTGGCTTTAAAGCAGGGCCGCAGCAGCGATGCCGTTTGGGCTGAACTAAAAAGAACTACTCCGGAATATGTACCGGAACGCAACCTAAATTAGTAATCCATGCAACAAAAATATTAAATTCCCAAACGTTTGGAATTTACATCTAATAAAATTAAGGAATTATAATAAAATGGATAATCAGCAATTAAATTATCAAACTTTTAATGTTCTTTGTAAAAAATCCGAAGATACTTTAAATGATATAAACAATATCTTGTCATCTTATCGTGATAAAATTTTTACATCCAACTTTTTAGCAGCTTTAGACAGTACTATTAAAATTTTTGATATCTGTAAGGAAAATCAATGTATTATTACAGTAAAAATAGAAGCAAACGAAATACTTGAAATTTTAAATTCACAAAATCAGACTGAAGATTTATTTAATCTATTTTTGAAAAATGACGAAAATTATTTGAATGAAGTTATCACTAATTCAAGAAGCTTTGAACTTTTAGAACCTAAACTATCTCATTATAATGACGCTGTTACTGCCTATAGCAATAAAGCTTATTATTCGGCAGGAGCCGCTTTATTTACAATTGTGGATTTTTTATTATCAACTATTACAAACAACCCAACTACAGCGACCAAAGAACGATTTACACCTCTAGAAGATCATTTGAAAGATAACGAACATTTTTGTATGTTCGTATGTACTGCATTTCTTACTATAAACACTTTTTTTGAATATACAAGTTTTAGCAAAGACCATGAACCTAATGTTTTAAATCGACACTGGTTTTTACATGGTCGATATACTAAAAATATTACACAGTACGATTGTATTAAATTATTTTGTCTAATACATGCTTTATTAAAGGCAGGAATGTTATATAAGTCGGCTCAAATTAATGCCACCAACAATACTTAAACAAAAAACGCCTGGCGTTACCAGCACCAGGCGTCAGCGGCTGCAAATATTTCTCCTCTAACTAACTTTCTCCATAATTTTTTTTACCTTGTCTTGCATTTTTTCAGAAAAATTATTCAAACTTACTCTTTTCTCTTTTAAAGCCTTTCTAATAATTTTTATAACTTCTGCTTTACTTATCTTTTTCACCATTAATTTTTCATTGCTATTTGCATTAATGCCATTTATTGCATCTAAATATATAATACAAAATTCGCCTAGAGTTTTTAAGTTTAAATTACAAACATCATAATGCCTCTTTTTTAAATTTTCTACTAAAGTATTTCCATCTGTATTTTTATATTCAAATTGATTATATCTATCAGTATCAATAAAAATTAAATCTATTGTTTCTATATGCTCTACCTTCGGACCAGTTAATAAAGCTAACACAACATCATCTATAATAATTTCATTTTTTTCATTAAAATTAATTTTCCATGTTGATAATGTATTATTGAATGTTTTTAAATCAGAAGTTATAACGTCAGCCGGAAGCTTTTCTACATTATTTTGGCAAAAATTTACAGCCTTTTGCCATTTCGAAATAGTAGTCTTTCTGGCTAATATACTCATATTAATCTTCCTCCTCGATATAACGAATAATATCTTGTAAATATGAGTTTAACCAGCCATAACTTAATTTACGTGATCTAAGAAATGGCAATAAATCTACACTTTTCCAATTTTCAAATACTTTTAATGCAAATTCAACTATTTCTGGATCTTCACTTGATAAGCATAGCCCTACAAGAGAAACAATTTGACTTCCGCATAATTTAATCGGTATTCTAGAAATAGCATGTAAAATAGCAATAACTTTATTACTATTATCAGCATTTTTCATATAATAATTTAAAATCCATTGTTCAGCAAGAAGCTTATTTCCTCCAAAAGACTCGATCGTACGAATAAAATATTCCTCTAAAAAACTTTTTTCACAAAATTCTATATTTTCATTCCTAATAATTAAATCTACTATGTTTTGCCACTCTGTTTCTTTTTCTTTCATATCGTCTGAATAAAGAACTTCATCAAAAACAATATTATCATTACAATAAAATTCATTACGTGTACGTTCTTGATTCAATATTGAATAGCTATTACCAGCCATAGTCTGTCTAGTAACCTGCAATTCATTAGTATTAGTATTTTTTAAATTAAAGCAATCTTCCTGAACAAAATTATAGATATCTTTTTTTGAAGCATTATTCTTTTCTTTATTAAAATATGTATTATTTATGTTGGTCCAACTATTCTTAAAATTTTGTTGATTTATAAATGAATCAATCAATTTTCTCACCCAAATTTTTTACTAACATAAAATATTCATCTACTAATATATCAAACTTTTCAGAAATACTATCGATAGATATTTCTAAATTATTATCTACAACAGAATTTATATCAAAATGTATTAAAATTAAGTCTTTTGCAAATTTAGCAGGATTATTATTTTTTACCAAATTACCCCTTATTGCATTTGTAATAACATTAATCTTAAAACCATTTACATCTTTTTGATTACTTAAAGTTACCTGCCATTCATTCATTTTTGCATTAATATACATATCCAATGTGGAATTGCAGAAAATTTTTTGTATTTTCATGGCTTCATCTTTGGTAAAGTCCATGTATAAGTTCTCAAAATTTATGCTAATTCTATTAAGCTTTATATTGTAGATATTGTTAATATCAGTTATATATTTAATAACTTTATTTTTTAAATCATTTAATAAATCATCATTATTTTGCTCAATTTTAATTGATACATCAATTCTATTATCAAAAAATGATATTTGGAATTTGTTATCTGCACTTATAATAAAAGGCTTGTTAATTATTGTCTGAGTAGGAACTGGCGGTTCATTTGTATTATTTATTTTTAATTCAAAACGCACTTGTTGAGTTACACTTAGAGTATCATTATTTGATTCAACTGTTTCTCTAAGCTTTTTAAACCTTTCTTTATCCGCTTCACTTATATAATCAAATTTGCCAAAAATAGAAAACTGATAATTATCAACCATTTTTCTCATAAACTTCACTCCTATAATATAGTAGCTAACTAATATAGTAGATACCACGAAGTATTTTTAGTTATATTTTTATTATACCAAATTTTTCAATAGTTGTGTATAGAAAGGGCGTGTTTTATGTGTCAATTAAAATAATCGTAGGTATATACTGTCGCGTTTCATCCGACGAACAAACAGAAAAAGGAACTATTGAAAATCAAAAGGAATATGCGGAAAAATATGCACAATTAAATATGTTAAATGTTTATGATTATTACCTGGATGACGGTGTTACCGGTACTCTGCCTTTACAGAAACGTCCAGAAGGAAAACGCCTGCTTGAAGATGCTAAGGCCGGCAAATTTAATTTAGTTTTATTCTTTAAGCTTGACCGCCTCGGTCGCAGCGTGCGAGTTATATTAAATGCAGTTTACGACTTAATGGAATTAAATGTTGATGTACGCAGCATGACCGAAGCATTTGATACTACAACTCCATCTGGCCGCTTTACTCTTAACACATTTGCAGGCATTGCAGAGCTGGAACGTGACACTATATTAACACGTATGCGCATGGGTACAATTCGCCATGCAAAGCTAGGCAAATGGCTTGGTGGCCCCGTTCCTTATGGTTATACTTTAGGTAACGGTTATTTAGAAATTTCGCATACTAAAATTCCCGGTCTTGCGTACTCTGAGGCTGATATTGTTAAATTAATCTTTGAAAAAACCGTATACGAAAAAATGAGTGCTGAAGCTATAGCAGACTACTTAAATAATTTAAGCGTACCAACAAAATATAAAATTTTAAACCGTAAATTAATTACAAGCGGCTATTGGTATCCCAGCCGTATTTTATCCATGTTACATAACACAGTTTACTATGGGGTTCACATTTTTGGCCAAATGTCTAAACATCAAAAACCAGAAATCATTAAACAAACTAATCCGGCCATTGTGGATATAGACCTTTGGGATGCTGCGCAAAAGCAATTAACAAGTAATAAACTGCTGGCTGCCAGATGCCGAAAAAATGATTATTTATTAAGCGGTTTAATAAAATGCGGTTTATGTGGCCGCACTTATATCGGCACTGGGTATGCTGGCTCCAAAAAAGAAAAAGTTTTGTATTACGTTTGTAATGATAAAAATCGTTACCATCCTGATAAAAATCAAAAAATTTGTCAGTCGCAGAATTTACGTGCCGACTGGATTGAAAGTATTGTATGGAACGATTGCCTATCTTATATAATGCAGCCTGATAAACTTTATTTGGAAAACAAAGCACAAAATTTAACTGACCCAAAAGATGAATTAAATGCATTAGAACAAACGGCTGTAAAATTAGAACGTGAAAGAAGTTCGATTTTAGACCTTTTCAGGAAAAAGATAATAACTGAAAATGATTTAAAAAATCAGCTTGATAAAATAGCTAAAGAACAAGATAAGCTAAATCGAGCTATTAATGATAAAAAAGCTTTAATTTCTAAAATTGATAAGATAAATAATAACATGATTAAGATGGTCGATTTACTTAAATCATTTCAAAAATATATTTCGGATAATATAACTTTTACAGACAAAAGAAAAATAGTTGAAGCATTAGTAGAAAATATCATAGTCTACACCGATTATGACAATGGGCAACGCGATATTCCCATTGTGACAATCGCTATAAACTATGTGTTCAAAAATGAAAAAAATCCATTAAAACGCAATTATCAACCAAGTAGTAAACAAAATATTCACGGGTTTTGAGCGGTTATTAAAATCAGCCGTGCGGGGAAAGACAAACTTGCCTGCACGCGGCTGATTGTTACCACGCCGTCTTCCAACGGCTGGCGCAGAACCTCCAGCGCCTGGCGTGAAAACTCCGGCAGTTCATCCAAAAAGAGTACGCCGTTATGGCTGAGCGTAACTTCACCCGGCTTCGGCACGCTGCCGCCGCCAATTAACGCGCTTGCCGATACCGTATGGTGCGGGCTGCGGAAGGGTCGTTCCAGTACAAGCTGTTTTTTGCCGTTTAAAAGCCCGGCTATGCTGTAAATTTTGGTTATTTCCAAAATTTCATCTTCCGTCATCGGCGGTAATATTGTTGGCAGACGGCGTGCCAGCATGGTTTTGCCGCTGCCCGGCGCGCCAACCATCAATACATTATGCCCGCCTGCCGCAGCAATTTCCAGCGCGCGCTTAACAACCTGCTGGCCGCGCACTTCGGCAAAGTCAACGTCGCCGCAGCCTGCCGTTTCCGTGCCAAACTGTATTTTTGGCAGCGGCGTTAACCGCTCCTGTTTTTTCAAATGGCTTACAAGCTCGCTTAAACTGGCAGGCGTATATACATCTATGCCGTCCACAAGTTCGCCTTCCGCCGCGTTGCCCTGCGGTATGTAAATTTCGCGCCAGCCGTGTTCACGGGCGTATAAAATCATCGGCAAAACGCCCGCCACCTGGCGTATGCTGCCGTCAAGAGCAAGTTCGCCCACAAAAATTTTACCTTCTGCTTCTTCCTGCAATAAACTTCCGGCTGCCGTTAATATGCCAACGGCAATCGGCAAATCAAGGCTGCTGCCGTCTTTGCGCAAATCGGCCGGGGCAAGGTTTACGGTAATGCGCGTCATGGGAAACATCAGCCCGGAATTTTTCAGCGACGCCCTTACGCGCTCGCGCGATTCCTTTACCGCCGTATCTGGCAGCCCTACAATGTCAAATCCCGGCAGCCCGTTGGATATATCAACTTCAACAATTATTTCTTCACCATTAATACCACAAACAGTTTCCCCGAAGGTTTTTGCGTACATTATATCTCCCCTAAAAACAATTTTGCAGATGGCGCAATTTTGCCTTGCCGTCATCTGCCACAATTTCTATTACATCAAAAGCTATTTTATTGTACCCTCCGCCGCACTGCTGCAAATAGTGCAGCGCCGTGGTGCGGATTTTCTGCTGCTTGGCATAAGTTACCGCCATGCCCGGCGTGCCAAACTTTAAGCTGCGGCGCGTTTTAACCTCAACAAACACCGCTCCGCCGTCTTTAGCCGCAATTATATCAATCTCTCCGCGGCGGCAGCGGTAATTACGCTCCACAATGCTGTAACCGTGCCGCAGCAAATAAGCGCAGGCCGCATCTTCGCCGCGCCTGCCAAAATCACCGCGCCTGTCAGCCATCAGCATCCTCCGGCAGGCGGATTATTTTATTCGGCACCGGTTCGGCCGGAGGCAGACGCATGCTTTTTACCGGTTCATAGCTGCGGCGGTGCCAGCTTGTTGCGCCGTATTCCAACACTGCCTGCATATGCTCCGCACTGCCGTAGCCTTTGTTATGCGCCCAGCCGTACTGCGGATACTCTGCCGCAAGCTGTTCCATCATTCTGTCACGGGTAACTTTTGCTATTACCGAAGCCGCCGCTATCGAAGCGCTGAGAGCGTCGCCGTGAATAAGTGAACAGGTTTTAATATCCCCTGCCTGCACTGGCATGGCATCTATAAGCGCCGCCTGCGGACGGATTTTTAAGCTTTCAAGAACTTGCGCCATGCCTTCCTGCGTGGCACGGTAAATATTAAGCCTGTCGATATTGTAAACGCTTACTATATTAACCGAAACTGCCAGCGCTTTTTCCAAAATTTCCCCGTAAAGCTGCTCACGTTTGGCTGCCGTAAGTTTTTTGGAATCGTTCAGCCCTTTAATAAAAACATTCTGCGGCAAAATAACCGCGCCTATAACCATAGGCCCGGCCAGCGGCCCGCGCCCGGCTTCATCAACGCCTGCCACAAACTGTGCCCCTCCATTATAGCAGTTATTTTCGTACATCAGCATTTTAGCAAAACGTTCACGCTCCGCCTGTTCTGCCTGCTGTTTTTTATAATAAGCCGCTACAAGTTTCTGCACACCGCTGCGGCTATCTTTGGCAAGTTCTGCCAAAAGTTCTTCATCCGGGTTATTGGCAAGCAGTTCTTTTATTTCTGCAATTTTCATGTTTACAGCCCCTTAAACAAAAAGCCGCTTACAGCGGCTTTAATTTCAGTTATTATTTATCTGGTTCATCCAGTGTTACACGGCCGGTTTTGCCGCTGCGGAAATCACGAAGAACAAGCTGCACCACTTTATCAATGTCAAGCAGCCCGCCGCTTTTCAGGCAGCCGCGGCTTACGGCAATTTTTTCAAAAACGTCCTGCACCGGTGCGCCCGCTTCAAAATCAACGGCATATTTGTCTTTTAACAATTGCGGGTAAGCTGCAATTAATTTTTCCGTTAAAAGCCACGCCGCCTGTTCACGGTCATACACGTCTTCTTTAATGGCGCCGGTAAGGGCAAGATTAAGCCCAATCTGCGGGTCATCAAACTTTGGCCACAGCACGCCCGGCGTGTCTAACAGTTCCAGCCCTTTGGCTATGGTAACCCACTGCTGCCCGCGCGTAACGCCCGGTTTATCGGCCGCCAGCACTTTGTTTTTGCCAACAAGCCTGTTAATAAGCGTCGATTTGCCTACATTGGGTATGCCGACAATCATAACGCGTATGGAACGGTTTTTAACGCCGCGCTTCAGCCATTTGTCTATTACAGGCTGCGCCGCTTTCTGCACGGCGGCTACAAGCTGTTTTACGCCTTTGCCCGTGTTGCAGTCTATAACGCATACCGGCAGCCCGTTGTTCTTAAAAATTTCTTTCCACGCTTCGGTTTTGGCAGGGTCTGCCATATCTACCTTATTTAAAGCTATAATTTTAGGTTTCTGCCCCAAAAGCTGGTTCAGCATGGGGTTGGTGCTGCTGCGCGGCACGCGTGCGTCAAGCATTTCCACAACCACGTCCACCAGTTTAAGCTGCTGCTCCATCATGCGTTTGGCTTTGGTCATATGGCCGGGAAACCACTGTATTTTAAAGTCCATTTATAACACTCTCCCTGTCAGGGCAGCATGCGCCATCTGTCAACCGGCCAGAACGCCAGGCTGGCTTTGCCTTTAACCAAATCCAGCGGCACAAAGCCTACATCGGCAAAACGGCTGTCCTCAGAGTTGTTTCTGTTATCGCCCAGTACAAAAATATGCCCTTCCGGCACAACGGATTTTCTGTAATCAGAAAGATTTGGCCCTTTGGGGTCTTCCTTCCATGTGTAAGGCTCGTCAATTTCCGTGCCGTTTACAAGCACTTTGCCGCTGCGCATTTCAACGGTATCGCCTGCCGTGGCAATAACGCGCTTAATAAAATCACGGCTTTCGTCTTTAGGATAACGGAAAACAATAATTTCACCCTTCTGCGGGTCGCTTACAAAATAGGTAAACTTGTTTACCAAAAGCCTTTCATGGTTTACCAGCGTGGGGTACATGGAAGAACCTTCTACCATATAAGGCTCTACAATAAAGGTTCTGATGCAGAAGGCAAGCGCCACCGCAACAATAATGGAAACCAGCCAGTCGCTGACTGTATCCTGCCAGGAAGTTTTTTGTTTGCTCATTTTATTTTCCGCTCCTTTTTCTGCCGTAACCATACGGCCTGCCAACATTAATATTCCAACACAATGTGCGTGTTTCTACAACTTATACAGTATGCTTTCTTATACTAACAAACATTAGCCTATTTGTCCATACTGTTCACGCTTTTGACACATAAAAAAATATTATACTATTAACGATTTTACTTGCATTATAGCCCGCGTTTGTTGTAAAATTCTTTTGTTGTGCTGTATATTTTTTGTAGTAAATTTTACATTCAGCCCTGCTTGCGGCAGGATTTTTAAATTGAATAGCCAATATAATAATATTGTACACTATTTCTTGTATGTAAATTTAACATTTTAAAGGTTAAAGGAGCATGAAGCATATGACACAAATTAGTATCGCCGTTATCGGCAGCTGCAATATCGACGTTGTTGTCGAAGCGCCGAAACGTCCGCTGGCTGGCGAAACCATTTTGGGCAGCCGCCTTATTATTGCCCAGGGCGGCAAGGGGGCAAACCAGGCAGTTGCCGCAGCAAGGCTCGGCGCCAAAGTTTATATGGTTGGCTGCGTCGGCGACGACGATTACGGCCGTTCCGTAATTAAAAATTTTGAAGCGAACGGCGTTGATACCGGAAACGTAAAGGTTGTGCCCGGCGTAACTACCGGCACCGCACACATTACGCTTGCCGAAGGCGATAACAGCATTATTGTTATTAAAGGCGCCAACGACCTTGTAACGCCTGAACTTATAGATGAAGCCTGGCCGCAGATTGCAGGCTGCGATATGGTAATGCTGCAGCATGAAATTCCTGCCGCAGCCATTGCCCACACCTTAAAAAAATGTGCGGAAGCCGGAGTAAAAGCATTGCTGAACCCGGCGCCTGTTCTTGAAGGCGCACAGGACTGGGCCAAAGACGCCGCCTTTATAACGCCTAACGAACATGAAGCGCAAGCTCTTTTCCCCGGTAAAAGCACCGAAGAAATACTTTTGGAAAACGAAGGCCGCCTTTTAATGACGCTCGGCAGCAAAGGCGTTGCCTATGCCGAAAACGGCGCAATTAATACCGTGCCCGCCTTTAAAGTGCAGGCAGTTGATACTACCGGCGCAGGCGACACTTTCAACAGTGCTTTCGCCGTTGCACGCGCTTGCGGCAAAACCATGTCCGAAAGCATTACTTTTGCCAATGCGGCAGCCGCCTTATCCGTACAAAAAATCGGCGCACAGGGCGGAATGCCTTATTTAGATGAAGTGGAAGGGATGTTGTCCGAATGCAGAAAATAGGAATTTTAAACAGCGAAATTGCCAAAGTACTGGCAGATATGGGGCACACCGATACTATCGTTATCGGCGACTGCGGGCTGCCTGTACCGGACGGCGTAAAAAAGATTGACCTTGCCTTGAAGCTCGGCACGCCGCGTTTTTTGGAAGTTGTTGAAGAACTTGCCAAATATATGGAAATTGAAAAAATCCATGTTGCTGCCGAAATGCAGAGCAAAAACGAAGAATGCTGGCAGCAGATGCACAAACTGTTTGACGGCAAAGAATGGATTGTTACCGACCACGAACATTTTAAGCAGGCCACCAAAACCGCTAAAGCAGTTATACGTACCGGTGAAACAACACCGTTTGCCAATGTAATTTTACATTCCGGCGTTATATTCTGATTTAAAGGAGTACTGTCAGCTATGGAAATTACCATGCAAGGTATTTCAAAGGCCTTCGGTTCCAACGAAGTTCTGCGCGGGGTTGATTTCACACTGCATTCCGGGGAAATCCACGCGCTGATGGGCGAAAACGGGGCCGGCAAGTCAACACTGATGAATATCCTCACCGGCATACACAAAGCCGATGCTGGCAAAATTTTCGTTGACGGCCAGGAAGTACATTTTAAAAACGCACGTGATGCCGAAAACCACGGCATTGCCTTCATTCACCAGGAGCTTAACATCTGGCCCAACCTTTCAATACTTGAAAACCTGTTTTTAATGAAGCAGATTACCAACTCCTTCGGCATACTTGACACTAAAAAAATGCGTAAACTGGCCGAAGAAAAATGCGCGCAGATTGGCATTGAGCTGCCGCTTGACGCCGAAGCCGGCGAATGCAGCGTAGGCCAGCAGCAGATGACGGAAATTATCCGCAATTTAATGCTGGACGCCAAAGTTGTAATTATGGACGAACCTACCGCGGCGCTTACCGAACGTGAAACCGCCAAACTGTTTGAAGTTATGCACGCATTAAAGGACAAAGGCGTAGCCATTGTTTATATTTCTCACCGCATGGAAGAAGTATTTACCCACTGCGACACCATTACCGTTATGCGCGACGGCCACTCCATAAGCAGCCGCCCAACACGCAGCACCACTATGGAAGCCGTAGTACAGGATATGGTTGGCCGTGCTATTACGGAATATTATCCCGGACGCACCACCGAACCCGGCGAAGTTGTTCTGGAAGTTAAAAACCTGTGCCAGCCGGGCGTGTTCGACCACGTTTCCTTTAATTTGCGCAAAGGCGAAATTTTGGGCGTTGCCGGGCTGATGGGCGCCGGACGCACGGAAATTATGCGCGCGCTGTTTGGCATTGATGACTGCCGCCAGGGCGAAGTTTACCTGCACGGACAGAAAATAAACATTAAAAAACCGGAAGACGCCATTAAGGCAGGCATTGGTTTTATTACCGAAAACCGCAAAACCGAAGGCCTGATTCTGGACTTTTCCATTTTAAAAAATATTGCCCTGCCAAGCGTTGATACCTTCGCTTCAAAAAGCGTCATCAACGATAAAAAGGAATTTAATTTCTCCAACGAATTATCGCACAAGCTCGGCGTTAAAGCCAATTCCATCCAGCTTCCGGCCGGTGCGCTTTCCGGCGGCAACCAGCAGAAGGTTGTTATAGCAAAATGGATTGGCATGCACCCGTCCATTATCATTATGGACGAACCTACGCGCGGCATTGACGTAGGCGCCAAGCGCGATATTTACGATTTGATGAACGAACTTACCGCACAGGGTGTTGCTATTATCATGGTTTCTTCCGACCTGCCGGAAGTTATCGGCATGAGCGACCGCATCCTTGTTGTGCACGAAGGCAAAATTGCCGGGGAAATACCGCATGACCAAGCAACCCAGGAAAATATCATCACCCTTGCAACAGGAGGAATATAACAGATGAACGTTTCTGCCTTAGTTAGAAAAATGGGCCCGTTAATCGGGTTAATTGTACTTTTTGTTGTTATATCTGCTTTAAACAGCAGCTTTATCGACCCGTCCAACTTAAAAAACCTGCTGCGCCAGGTTTCCATTAACGCACTGATTTCCTTCGGCATGACCTTTGTCATCCTTACAGGCGGCATCGACCTTTCCGTCGGCAGTACGCTGGCTCTTTCCAGTGCAATTATGGCAAGTTTAATTAAAGGCGGCATGGACCCGATTATGGGCATTGTAGTTGCTGCCATTATCGGCCTTATCCTCGGCACTATTAACGGCGTTGTAATTTCTTACGGCAAGGTTGCTCCTTTTATTGCCACTCTGGCAACCATGACTATTTTCCGCGGCCTGACTTTGGTTTACACCGACGGCAACCCTATCAGCAGCTTAACCGATAACCAGCTGTTCCATATGTTCGGCCAGGGCTATTTTGCAGGCATTCCTGTACCGGCAGTTGTTATGCTTTTAATGTTCGCCCTCTGCTGGTTTATTCTTAACAAAACACCGCTGGGCCGCAAAACCTACGCTGTCGGCGGCAACGAAAAAGTTTCCTTTATTGCCGGCATTAAAATTGAACGCATTAAAATTTTTGCTTATGCAATTACCGGCCTGTTCTGCGCACTGGCAGGCGCTATTTTAACCTCGCGCCTTAACTCCGCACAGCCTACCGCAGGCACCGGTTATGAACTTGACGCCATTGCGGCAGTAGTTCTCGGCGGCACAAGCCTTTCCGGCGGCAAGGGCCGCATTGTGGGCACGCTTATCGGCGTACTTATTATCGGTACCCTTAACAACGGCCTTAATATTCTTAACGTATCAAGCTTTTACCAGCAAGTTGTCAAAGGTATAGTTATCTTACTTGCAGTTCTTATGGACCGCAAAAAATCGTAGGAGGTTATGTTTTAAATGAAAAAAACTTTATTAGCTGTTATGGCAGTACTCATGATGTCGGTAATGCTTATTGCTGGCTGCAGCTCCGGAGAAGAAGCTGCCCCGGCTGCCGATAAAAAAAGCGGCACTACCACTATCGGTTTTTCCATCTCTACTTTAAACAACCCGTTCTTTGTTTCCGTTAAAGACGGCGTTGAAGCAAAAGCCAAAGAGCTTGGCGTTAACGTAAAAATTGTTGATGCCCAAAACGACCCGGCAAAACAGGCTAACGACGTTGCAGACCTGCTCCAGCAGGGCGTAAGCGTACTTTTGGTAAACCCGGTTGACTCTGCTGCCATTTCCACTTCTGTTGAAGCTGCCAATAAAGCAAAGATTCCTGTAATTGCTCTGGACCGCAGCGCCGACAAAGGCACCATTGCTTCCCTTGTTGCTTCCGATAACGTAAAAGGCGGCGAAATGGCTGCTGAATACATTATTAAAAGACTTGGCGAAGGCGTAAAAGTTGCTGAACTCGAAGGCATCCCCGGTGCTTCCGCAACCCGTGAACGCGGCGAAGGCTTCCATAAAGTTGCCGACCAGAAATTAAGCGTTGTAGCTAAACAGTCTGCTGATTTTGACCGTACCAAAGGCCTGACCGTTTCCGAAAACATGCTGCAGGCTAACCCCGACATTCAGGCAATTTTTGCCCAGAATGACGAAATGGCTCTCGGTGCTATCGAAGCCTCCAAAAGCGCAGGCAAACAAATCTTTATCGTTGGTTTCGACGGTACTGACGACGGCCTGAAAGCTGTTGAAGCAGGCACCATGGCCGCTACCATTGCCCAGCAGCCGGAACTGATGGGTCAGCAGGGTCTTGAAGCTGCCGTTAAACTGGCTAAAGGCGAAAAAATTGATGCCAAAATTTCCGTTCCTCTTAAACTTGTAGAGAAAAAATAATTTAACTTTCCTTTGACAAATTGCGTACAAAAAATCCCGCTCAGTGAGCGGGATTTTTTATTTTATTTACTTTCAAAACATAATGTCGCCCGGTTCGTAATCAACCGTGGTTTTTACAAAAGCAATTTCGTTGCAGTACGGATACTGCGGGCAATAAACACATTCTTTCCATACCTTCTGCGGCAATTTTTCTTTAGCGGTTTCAATGTAATCGCACTTGGCAAAAAAGCCTGGCTGGTAAGTAAGCGTAAAAAACATTTTTACGCCGCGCTCTATGCCCTCTTTTTCCAGCAAATGCACAATGTTGCGCCCTATGCCGCTTGTTTTGCGTTCCGGGTCAACAGCAAGCGAACGTATTTCCGCAAGCCTGTCCCACACAAAATGCAGCGCGCCGCAGCCAATCAGGCGGTTATTTTCAATCGCCACAATATAATCGCGCAGGTTTTCGTAAATTGCGTTGCGTGCGCGCGGCAGCATTAAGCCTTCATGCGCATAATCATTCAGAAGTTTATGAATATTTTCTACATCATCAAACGTAGCTCGACGATATGTAATCATGCACCATGCCCCCTCAAATAACTGTTAAGCCATATCCTAACACTCATTTAATAAAAATGCAATATCTGAGCGCGCATTTTACAAAAAATTTTCCGTCCCCTAAAGAGGCCAATTGTTTTAAGAAATGATGATTGGGTTCGTTAATTTTAACGGCGTCCGTCCCTGTATCAGGGTAAAAAACTTATTTTTACGCCCCCCATTCCCAGCGCTGTTTTAACGCCTATACCGGCATATTCGGCGTATGCGGCTAAAAGCGCCGCAATCCTGTTCTGGCTTTGCGTACCGCGGAAAAGCAGCCTGTAACGGCCTTTAAACGCGTCTATCGGCGCGCCGCCGACAGAATACTGCTGCAAAGATAAATTATAGCCGGTAACCTTCACCGCCTGCGCCAAATGTTCTTCAAGATTATTTTCTTCAAGCACAAGCCCGCCGCAAAAAGCGTTCCAGCGTTTTAAAAGGCTGCGGAAAATATAAGCATTATCCGGGTAAATTTTATAACTGCCAAACGCCTTAAACGATGCGGAAGTTATAAAATTAAATTCTGCCTGGCGCGGAGGCTGCGGCATGGTAAAAAACTGCTCTGCCATGTCTTTATAGCTTGTTTGCTTTACCGGCTGCGGTTTACTTAATTGTACCACATATTCTTTTTGCTTTAAATATAAATTTTGCGGCAGCCTGCCTGACGCATATAAAACTTCTTCCGCAGCTTCTTTGTTAAGCGCCGCAAGCTGCCATACTGCGCTGCCGCGTGCCTTATCGTAATACACAAACTGGCTGAACGGGCGCAGCGCAGAACGGTGCATGGCTTCTGCAAAATCCGTATGGGCGTACTGCATCAGCGCGCCGTGAAGTACGCTGCCAAACGATTGATGCAGGCGCTGCCCTTCCGGCAGCTGCAATAAAACTTCCCAAATTTGCAGCATAATTATTCCTCCGTAACTGCGCAGACGCCCATTAAAGTTATGCCCTTGTGCGTTTTGGCCGTTTGCAGGCCGCGCGGTGCAGCAAACTTATCAAGCCGCAAGTGCGCGTGCTTATAAAAATTATTATGCAAAATTACCGCTGCCGCATCTGTAAACGATTTTTGATCTGGCGCAAGTGCCAGCAGCAGGCTTTTGCTTAAAAAGCCGCTGCCGCTGCCCAAAAATAAATTGGCGTTTTCTGCCCGGGCAAATTCCTGTTTTAGTGCCTGCCCAAAAATAATTTTTTCACGCTGCAGCACAAAATCGGTAAAATCACGCTGGCGTTTAACAAGTTCTGCCGCCGACGTAATGCCGATACCGCCAAACACCGCTTTATCAAGCGTTATGCTGAAATGCTGATGCGCGCCCGGCGGCAGGCATTCACGGAATAAGGTAAGGTTTTTGGTTTTTACCTGCCCTGTTTTAACAATATATACAGCCTCGCGCTTCTGCACAATTACAGGTATTGTTTTGCCGCTGCTGTATGAATCGCTTACCGACAAGCCTTTCATAATACTGCAGTTCATGCTGGCCTGCGGCATTAATTCCGCACTGTACTCGTTTTTAGGTATTTTTAAACGGTGCAGCAGCACAATTTCCAACTTCTGCGCAAGCCTGGCAAAGGCAGAATTTTTATCACGCAGGCGGTTATCATTAATAATGCGGCTGACTTCGGCCCAGGCAGCATTACGCAGCTTCTCTTCCTGCAGCAGCAGGCTGAACAGCAGCCCTGTGCGCAGCGCACCCTTAATGCTGCTGCCCGGTATGTACGGCTGGCCTTCAACATTGTGCACGGTGCGCACAATTTCCGTAAGGCGCATTTTATTGGCAGCCAGTATTTCCGGCGCTACTTCAACATTGGCATAATCTGTTACAGCGTCGCCCAAATCTTCTATTTTAAAGCCTTTTTCCTGAACCCATTCGCATAAAGTTCCGGCGCGCAGCCTGGTTTTTATCAGTTCTTCAAACTCTGCCAGCAAATCATGTTTATACAAAAATTTTACCCACAGGCGTTCATTCAAAAAATATACCCGCCTGCTGCCGGCATCGTACAAATACTGATAGCTGTATACCGTTCCCACTTCGTCGGTTATATGCACCGGGCCCAGGCAGGTTACAGACATTTTTTTATATTCAAAATTACTGATACTCATACAGGCAACCCCATATATACGGCCTTGCCATAGCGGTACACGGCGTGCTGCGCCCCCAAAGCCGCAAATTCAAGCAGGCGCCCTTCAACCCTTTCGGGGAAGCACGAACCCGCCTTTAGCATATATACACTGCTGCGTTTTTCAAAATTCTGCGAGTTTTGGTTATAAACAAAACCGCTGCGTTTTAATAAACTGAACGCGCCTTTTTTTACGGTGGCAATCTGTTCCTGCACCGGGCACAATACGGAAAGCGACATTTGCAGGCTGCTTGTTTTGTTTTCGAGCAAAACCTTAAGCATACCGGCATCACCGCCGCACTCTTCGCTTAAAAGCTGCGGAGCGCCTTTTAACACAAATTTGCCAAAGCCGCTGCTGCGCCTGCCGCCAATGCCGCCAAGCCCAAGCAGTTCCACCGCTTTAACAAGCCCTTCAAGCAAAGTTTCGTCATCCAACCCAACTATGCAGTATAACCCGGCACCTTCCGCAAAAGTATAATTGCTTACATAATATGCCCGCCCGCCGTTTCTGAAATCAAGCCTGCGCTGTACGCCGCTCCAGCCAAAATCGTGCTTTTCCTGCTCTTTAGCCGTGCTTTCATACGGGTGCAGGTAATCATAAATGCCGCTTACGCGGATATAAGCCATATTTTCGTGGTCGCGCAGCGCTTCATACTGCAAGCACAGTTCTTTAAAAGACAGCTGCAAATCAAGCGGATTTACTTTTTCCTTACAGTTATACGGCACCGGCACATACAGTTCTTCTTCCGCGCCGCTGTAATAAGGCAGAAAATCGCTGAAAAGCAGCCCGTCCTTTTGCACGGCTTCAATAAACCGGCTGCAAAGCTCTCCATCAAGCGCAGCCGTTTCCGTTATAAGCGCGCTGAAAAAAGTATCGGCGCAGCAGTTAAAAGACTGCAAATTGCCGCTTTTTTTATTTTCGGCAGTGCCAAAATGCACCGGAGTTAAAAACTTAAACTGCAAAATATAATACTTCATTTTAAGCAGCTTCCTTCAAGAGCAGTTTTAAGCCTTCCGGCATACTCCTCAAGATTTTTGTTTAAACCGGCGTACCGCACCGAAAAATTACTGAAAGCCACCCTGCCGTAACCGCGCGAACCATGGCCGCCAAGGTAGTCCATCTGCAGCATCATAAGCGCTGCCGATAAGGTTGCGAAATCTTCTTCAATTTCTTTTTCGTTTTCGATGTTGTACACAAGTTTAAACGCAAAATCGGTACCTGCCGGCACCCTTTCAATCTGGCGCGGTATTGCCGTTGCCGTAAGCCTTGTAATGGAGTTTTCAAATTTTACTTCGCCCATGTAGGTATCGGTGTCCATGCGGCTTATTTTTTCAATGCTTTCCGGCGTTACAAATACATCATAAAATTGCAGGCGTGCGCCTATAACACCGTTTTTGGAAGTAGAACCAAACAAACGGCAGATAACTTCGTCGTCATCTTCAATTTTATTTAAAACATAACCCGGCGAGCGCATTTTAGCCAGCAAAGTGCGCAGCTTGCCTTTAAGCGAACTGCCCGGAATAATGGGAACTTTGGTAAAATGGTCACGCACAAAGGGGCTTTCTACCGCGCCGATAGGAGTAAAATCGCTGGAGGTGCCAATGTGCAGCCCCGTTACCAGAGTAATAACAGCCTCTATTAAAAACTTTCCTTTTAAAACCGCCTGCTTCATTATTTATCCTTGCCTCCGTAAAATTTATGAAATGCCCCCAGCGCCTGTACGTATTTGGCAAAAGTGTCAAACCTTTCCGTACTGTCGCCAATGCTGTCAATCATTTCTATCAGCCCGGATTTTTCTACAAACGCGCCAACAATATTTTTTTCGCGCCCGGCCAGATACATTAATTTAACCTTTAAAAATTTTACCTCCGCAACCAGCTCCGGCGGCAGCCTGTCGGGCTCCCGACCGCGCATTTTATAAACCTCCACGCGGTCGCGCACAAGGTTGACCGAAGTTAAAAACTTACGGATATGGCCGGTTTTTAACAGCAGTACATTATTATTAAATTTGTCTTTAACCATAATGCCTTTAATGGCATTTTCGGCCCTGGCTATAATATCCATTAAAAGTCCTCCTTAGGCGCATTGGGCAAACTATAAATTAAAAGTTCCAGCGCCGTTAAAAGCTGCCTGCGCCCTTCCGTATCAAGCGCCCAGGCATACAGCCTGCTGCGCAGATTATTATATATTTCCGCCTGTGCGGCATTTTCCGATTTAGGTTCAAGCAGCGCAACCGCATAAGCAAACTGAGCCAGATTAAACCTGCCTGCCGCTGCGGCAAGCACGCCGTGCAGCTTATACAAAGTATTCCTGTCGGCCTTTATTTTGCCGGGTACTGCGGCAATGCCGAAACTTAAATTGTTTGTTAAAAAGTTAAGTTTTTCACCGCAAACCTGTTTTTCAAAAACGTTCCAGTCATAAACGTGGGCCAGCCCGCCTTCCGGGCCGCTTACATAATCCGCATTCTGCCCGAACAAAGCAATTTTGCCGGTACCCGGAACATTTTTAGCGGTTTTTTTCAGCAGCTGCGCCTGAATAAACATCTGGCTAACGGGGAAATCGGGCGTAAACATGCCTATGCCCGCCGAAAACGCCAGTTTGCCGTTGGTATAGCTTTCAAACGCGCGGTGAATATCAACCGCCACTTCCACAACGTCATCCCATGCGCCAAGCAGAAAAATATTATCGCCGCCGCTGTAAATTACGTGTATGTTGCGCCAAAGCTGTTTGGGCTTGTTAAACAGCCTGAACACCGGCGTTACTTTACCGGAAGCGTTCTGCGTATCGCCTTTAAAAATTTTATTTAAAATTACTTTAAAAAAGAATGACAGCCTGCCGGAAAACGCCGCCTGCCTCGATAATGTAAGATACCTCAGCGGATCGGGCAAATCGTTGCGGTAAAAACCTGCTTTTAAAGCTATGCCGATAGCATCGACGTCCGCCATTAAAACGCCCAGGCGCTTAACACCGGTGTAAGTTTCGCCCATACTTTTGGCCGCCAGCATCTTCATATCGGGCAGTCTGCCGCTTTTGGCATCGCGCACGCAGTAATCGCAGCGGCGGATGCGGAAATAAGGGCAGTTATCGGAAGCTCCGCCTTTAATACTGTAAAGATAAGCCAGTTTATTATGCTGCTTAAATTTTTCCAAATCTTTGGCAGCTATTATTTTTAAATACAGCACCCTTTTATAGCCCGGCACCGCAATACATCCGATGATGCGGTTTGAACATACTGCCAGCACCTTGTCATCCATAAAAGAGGCCTTACCGAGTTCAAGCAGCGCACGGCAGTTGCTGCACAGGCCGTCTTTGCGCCCTTCATCGGCAGCAGCAACGTTTCTGTGGCATACGCAGCATTCCGAAGCCGCTTCGTTGTGGTTAAAACTGCTTTCAGGGTCAAACAGCCCTGCCAGAACCGATTCCGAATAGCGGTTCTTTTTATTGTTTTCCACCTGCAAATCGGCACGTGCCATAACATCGCTGCCAAGCTGCCTGCCAACCAGCTCTACCGGCGTAAATTCCGCCGCGCCGACAGATACATAAAGCTGAGTGCCAAAATTTTGCAGCAGCCACCCGTTAATGTACTCCGCAAAAGTTTTTACACCCTCTTTAAACTGCGGCGTATTAGGCGCCAGCAAATACAAACGCCCGCCGCCGGTATAAATAATGTTTGCACGTGAAAGTTTTAAATAATTTACAAGTTCGTCTGCTATAAGCTGCGAAAAATATTCCAGATACAGCGAGCGCCCGCGCATGGTAGCAAGCGGCGACTGCTCTGCCGGAGTTGTTAAAAAGCCGTAAATGCCGGCTATATCGGCAGAAACAATTAAAAACAGCGGCTCGTTTTGTATTTGGGCAATTTTTTGCTTTTCACAAAGCGAAGCATACGAAGTAATTCCGTTAGCTTCAAAATAATGGGCTATACTTACCGCAAGCGCCGCCGTTATTTTTACATGCTCAAACATCGAAATATCGCGCGGCAAATCCTCGCGCACCGTAAGCGGCACATAATACAGGGCGTCTTCAAGAACCTGCAAAAGCTCATAGGGGTACATCTGCGCCAAAGGCTTTTGCTTTAATTTATTTTCAATTATTTTTAAAAGTTTTAAATAATCTTCCGGGCTTGCTTTAATGTTATCACGCACTGCGTAATTAATTTCTTTGCCGGTATTTATTTCCTTAAGCAAAAAATAGCGTTTATAAGTATCGTGGTCCGAAAAATAATTAAATACCGATTCCAGGCACAGCGAAGCGTCAAACTTATCATCCTGGCGGCGTTCGGTCTTTTCTGCGCCGAACGCAATCGTATCGGCAAAATAAACTAAATATGCCAAATCATCGTCTTTAAGTTTTACTGCTTCAAAATCGCGCCTGCGGTGATAGCTTATGCAGCGCAGAAGCTGCTGCATGGCTTCATCATCTTCGGGCAATAAACGCGCCAGCCACCGGGCACCATATTCGGGATATGTTTCCGGCTCATTTGTAAGCCCCGCACGATAGCATAATTTGCCAATATCGTGCAGCAAAGCAGCTTTTGCAAGTAAAGTATAATCCACCATAACAGACTCCATAAAACACACTAAAATATATAATAATTAATTCGACAAAAATATAAGAAATCCTTTATATTTTAAATATCTGATATTAAAGTAGTAAAAAAATAAATAAAAAACGGCAAAATTTTAGTACTAACATTATAAAAAAGCATACAGTAAAATTAATGTATACTTTATCTCATTCAAAAAAGCGCCTATGTAAAAACATAAGCGCAGTTAATCTTTAAGTTGTTCTAATTCAGCATTTATTTTTTTTACCTTTTCCCAAAATGTTCGCATGAGTTCTTTTTGCTCTCTTAAATAAGGGCACTGGCTATCTAACCCACCAGTTCCATATTTTTCTTCCCATTCTAATATTTTATCTACAACTTTGCTATATTCTTTTTTATGTTCATTGTATAATTGCTCTTTTCGGGCAATCAACTCATCTTTTTTATTCACGAGAAATTCTCCTATATGTGTAGTTTAAGTTTTAGTCATTTGCAGCTTCTATTTCAGCATCTATTTTTTTATAAAATCTCTGTATAACTCACACATTTTTTCATCATATGGGTCATAACCATCAAGCCCTCCTTTATGATTTTTTAATGACCACTCAAAACTTTTCTTTGCAATTTCATCATGTTGCTTTAAATGTTCTTGATATAATCGCTCGCGTTCTGCAATTAATTCTTCTCTTTTATCCACGCGGCACTCTCCTATACTGGTAATTATAAATTTTTGCTAATACTTTATTAACATCATGGAATTCTTCATCATCTTACATCATTCCAGAATCTAATTCACACAGCCAAAGAGGGCTACGACTTTTATAGTCCAAAGTTTTAATAAATTTTAGACTATATTTAAATCCACGCAGCCCGAGTGGGCTGCGACAGCAATTACAAAGGCGCTACCGGCAGGAAGTACAAATTTCAATCCACGCAGCCCGAATGGGCTGCGACTCGTAGCCTATGATGTTTTCCTGTGCCAATGTAGATTTCAATCCACGCAGCCCGAATGGGCTGCGACCGGCTGAACTGCAGGTATTTATCATACTGCGGCGATTTCAATCCACGCAGCCCGAATGGGCTGCGACTTTTCAGGCCTGTTCCAGTCGCGTTCTACTTCAATATTTCAATCCACGCAGCCCAAGAGGGCTGCGACCGCTTATCACATTATCTTTATCACGCTTTTTTGTATTTCAATCCACGCAGCCCGAGTGGGCTGCGACATGTGCGCAACCGCCTATCCAGTCATTGGAGAGATTTCAATCCACGCAGCCCGAGTGGGCTGCGACAGCCCTGCGCAAGCAGATTGCGCAGTATCCGTATCAATTTCAATCCACGCAGCCCGAGTGGGCTGCGACTTTGGGCGATGGTGTAACTGGTGCTTTTTATCCAATTTCAATCCACGCAGCCCGAGTGGGCTGCGACCGCATATTACCATTTTCTAAATGATAACGAAGTTCTTATTTCAATCCACGCAGCCCGAGTGGGCTGCGACTCGCGCCCAAAATTTTCAATGGCTTTGTTGATACCATTTCAATCCACGCAGCCCGAGTGGGCTGCGACATCTTTAATAACGACAACAACAATAGCGGCGGCATTTCAATCCACGCAGCCCGAGTGGGCTGCGACCAAAGACTATCCGTCAATTTTCCGTGTTCTTACCATTTCAATCCACGCAGCCCGAGTGGGCTGCGACTATGCTTCGGCGTTTAAATGGTGCAGCAATTTGTATATTTCAATCCACGCAGCCCGAGTGGGCTGCGACCTTATCCCCCCGGCGTAATTTCCGGCACAAGCGAAAATTTCAATCCACGCAGCCCGAGTGGGCTGCGACCTAATTGCAAACTGTCCATATGCCAGCCTGTTTTATTTCAATCCACGCAGCCCGAGTGGGCTGCGACACGTACTTTGGAGTTCTGTCCAGATACCTTTTACAATTTCAATCCACGCAGCCCGAGTGGGCTGCGACCAACCGGTTTCTCTCCGGTTAAATCTGTTAATACCTATTTCAATCCACGCAGCCCGAGTGGGCTGCGACAGTATTTGGTCAGCATATCTTTAACAGATACGTTATTTCAATCCACGCAGCCCGAGTGGGCTGCGACCGATGCAGAGATTAACGGCTGGGGCGAAGAAGCGAAATTTCAATCCACGCAGCCCGAGTGGGCTGCGACAGACAGCCCTTGCCCTGCGGCAACCTTGCGCATAATGATTTCAATCCACGCAGCCCGAGTGGGCTGCGACAGCATAATGTGGAAACGGCAGATTGTAGGTTTTTATATTTCAATCCACGCAGCCCGAGTGGGCTGCGACAGGTGATGCGTCAACTTTACCGCTTAAGCAAAAGAATTTCAATCCACGCAGCCCGAGTGGGCTGCGACATCTTTTCGGCACTGTCAAAAGCAAGCGGGTCTTATTTCAATCCACGCAGCCCGAGTGGGCTGCGACCTCTGCGTCATCGTGTGCGTTTTTACCCTCACGCTATTTCAATCCACGCAGCCCGAGTGGGCTGCGACCACGCCCTTCTGCCACAAGTGCAACATGGTTGCCGATTTCAATCCACGCAGCCCGAGTGGGCTGCGACCAACATCTCCTCGTCTGATTGATTTTTGCAGTGCGATTTCAATCCACGCAGCCCGAGTGGGCTGCGACCCCGTGCTTGCGTTCTTCCGCAAGTAACTTTATATTTCAATCCACGCAGCCCGAGTGGGCTGCGACTATTAGCGCAGTGTTGTCCCGGAATGTATATAGCCGATTTCAATCCACGCAGCCCGAGTGGGCTGCGACAGTGCTATGCAACGATTGTCATTATGCCGTACACCACGATTTCAATCCACGCAGCCCGAGTGGGCTGCGACCATAATGCCGTTCAGCGTGGCGCTTGTTCTTTTTATTTCAATCCACGCAGCCCGAGTGGGCTGCGACGGTCGAATTCGACGGGTTTAAAATATTACTTACCCATTTCAATCCACGCAGCCCGAGTGGGCTGCGACCAGTTTTTATACGTTTAACCTTGAACAAACTAATAATTTCAATCCACGCAGCCCGAGTGGGCTGCGACTATCGGCACGCCGAAAGGGCAAAACCAGTTCTATATTTCAATCCACGCAGCCCGAGTGGGCTGCGACTGCGCATACTTTAGAAGATATGCGCCGTCAAATATTTCAATCCACGCAGCCCGAGTGGGCTGCGACAAAGTATTTCCGGCTGATTGGAAAAAGTACGGTAATTTCAATCCACGCAGCCCGAGTGGGCTGCGACAAATGCTGCGTAACGCTGTTTTTACTGCGTTACTGATTTCAATCCACGCAGCCCGAGTGGGCTGCGACCAATTTTTACAATGCGATATTTCAAATTTACATGATTTCAATCCACGCAGCCCGAGTGGGCTGCGACAGTAATGTTGTTATAACAATCGACATGGCAACAATTTCAATCCACGCAGCCCGAGTGGGCTGCGACGGTTTAAATTTGGCTTTGATAACAGCGCGTTTGCAATTTCAATCCACGCAGCCCGAGTGGGCTGCGACGGCAGGGAGCATAAAGATATAGCGGTTGACGAAATTTCAATCCACGCAGCCCGAGTGGGCTGCGACATGGGTTGGGCGTATATGGGCATGACGCAAGCAATTTCAATCCACGCAGCCCGAGTGGGCTGCGACCATTTGGTATAATATTATTAGAAAGATTGCCGAATTTCAATCCACGCAGCCCGAGTGGGCTGCGACAGTATAAGAATAAACTGTAATTATTACTCGTTTTATTCTTATAAAAGTGCGAAGCTAACTTTTTTACTAAATCAACCCATTCAAAAGCAGCCTTTTTATTACTGCCTAATTTATGTTTAATTCATCTTCGCACTACAATAATAATAATCCTTCCGCTTCATACGAAGCCTTAGCACCAAAATGTTCTGTTTTATTCTGATATTTATTGCCAAGATTATAAAATCTCAAGCTATCTTTATCTACATCAATCATTTCACATAGTTGATGCTTTAATAAAACATACTGTGCTTCATTTAAAATACATTCAAAAACAGAATTTTGCACTCTTTGCCCATGCTTTACACAAAGTTTAGCAACTTTCCTTAGTCTGGCTTTACCCTTTTCATCTTCTGTATTAACATCATAAGTAACTAAAATTAGCATCTAATCACTTCCATAAAAACGCCGGATATTCTTCTAAATCGCCACGTATACAACGTGCTAACAGCAATGCTTGTACATAAGGCAACAGTCCCCATTGCATTTTTTCGTTTAAAAACGGATGTGTAATAGCATCCTGTTTTCTTTTTTGCCATTCGCTAAGAACTATTTTTCTTCCGTTTTCATTAAGATAAACACTTCTGTTTTCGCGATAATCAAAACAGTTTTCTTTAACCATTCTGTTGTTTATTAAATACAGAACGAATCTATCCGCATATACCGAACGCAGTTCTTCCATTAAATCTAATGCTAATGATTGCCTGCCGGGCCTGTCGGCATGTAAAAGCCCTACATACGAATCTAAGCCAACACTTTCAAGTGCATTTGCGCAATCATGTGCAAGCAGGACATATACAAAAGAAAGCATTGCATTAACAGGATCTCCCGGCGGACGTTTTATTCTTCCGTAAAAATTAAAAACTGTTTTGTTGGCTAAAATAAGTTCTTTAAAAGCACTAAAGTAAAGTTTGGCGCTATTCCCCTCTATACCTCTCAATTCATCTAAATCTTTGCATGCACGGGCAATTCGCACATTTTTCATCAACTCATCGCTAATAAACTCTATTTTTTCATTATCCACACTTAGCGGATGGTCGCGTAGTCCCCTTCTTAACACACTGCGTGAGTTGTATATTTTACCTGCAATAAAATTTCTGGCATATATACATGCAGCCATATTATTATCAGAAATTCGGTATTGTTCTTTACGCAATAACACATTACCATAAGAAGCACCACAAACCCGTGCTAAAAACCTTCCGCTCTGTTTTAAGAAGCATAAGCCAATATTACGTTCTGCACATGCTCCCATTAAAGCCGGGCTTGCGCCTTTATAACCAAAATACAAAATATTTTCCAGTGTTAAAAGCGGTATCCGCCGAAGAACATTTTCATTCTGATAAATAACTACATTTTCATTTTCCAACGCAAGATAAGTATCCGGTGTAACGACAAACAACGTATTAAGCAGCTTTTTCATTATTCATTCGCCCCCAAATTTTTCGCGTAATAGTTACTTACCGAAATATTTCTGCATAATTTGGGCAAACAAAGTTCTTTTAAAGAGCAACTTTTACATTTAGGTGTTGTTTTTACTTTGGGAGTATAACCGCGCCGGTAATATTCGTGCATTTCATTAATCATAGCTTTTACCTGTTCGCGCAGTTCATTTGTAAAAATAACTTTTTGCCGTTTCCGAGTTTCCCCATAATAAAGATATCCATAATCAATTTTACAGGCAAACATTTCTTCAAGGCATAAAGCCTGCCCGCAAAGCTGAGAAATATCTTCATCTCCGTACTTATTTCGCCCACGCTTATACTCTATCGGACAAATATCCCAGCTTCCGCTTTTACCATACAAAATAGCACCACGATTATCTCTACGTTTATAAAATTCTACAACATCACATTGCCCGCTTACACCTAATGACAACGAAGTAAAACGTAAGCCACGCATAATAAATATATCACCACGTGATTCTGATAAATCCTCATTATGGCATTTTTCATGCATTAACATTCCTTCTGTTGTTTTAAGGTTTTCCTGCCACTGATTTTCTAAATGAATTAATGCCCATTGCCTACGGCAAAAAATAAAATGTTGGATACCGGAAAGCATTAAAATTTCTTCATCAGTGTATTCTTTCATATCATACGCTTCATAGTAACACCGGCAGGAATTTTATCTTCATCAATTGTAATAGTATAATCACTATAAGCACGTGCAGGTGCTTCCTGATTATTTCTAGTAATTTTAATTGTATCAAAAAGCCTATATGCTGGAGCTTCACCAAGCTCACTATCATGTTTGAATACAATCAATTCTCGCACTGCCATATTTCCACGTGCTGCAGCCCTATCGCATTCAAACATATTAATTATAGCTTTCCATAAAAGCTGTAAATCAGCTTCGCTAAAGCCAGTAACTTTCCGTGCTAAATTAGCTGATACATATCCTTCGACTTTATATAAAGCATACGGAATTATAAATTTACGTCCTATTTCCGTATTCTTTTTTTGAGCATCTTTCTCTGTAGTAATCGCAACTCTTGTAATTGTAATTTCCTGCGGCAAAACGCGATCAATACTACGCGCAAAACCAAATTGCACTGGTCCACGAACTTGCCCGCAATTTAAAGCTGCTTTTACAAATGTTGTCATTACTGCACCAAATGTACGAATATCAAAAAAATTCCGGCACATAAAATTTCTGATTTTTAAATCAGCATCTTGATCGTTTTTCTTTAGTTCTTTAGCTTTTCCTTCCTCAACGCCTAAATATTTATATGCTTCTTTATCGCTGCGCTCTAAAGGCACATTATCCTTAATGTAAATTCTATATCCTTCTTTATCTTCGCACGCAGCTTCTACATAATTTCTTATTTTACGTTTTAAACATACGTCTGTAATAATCCCATAGCCAGTTTCCGCATCAACACGTGGCATATTACCAGCATCCGGATCACCATTAGGATTACCATTTTCAACATCAAATAATACCATAAAATCATAACGGTTTTTAATTGCTTCACTCATTATTTTTCAGCCTCCTTTTTAGTATAGCGTTTTTGTACTTGATGATAATAACCAACGTAAAAATTTCCTTGTTCCTCCAATGTTAAACTTTTGGGGAATATTAGTTCATCATCAAATTTTAATTTCCCGATTATATCAGCAATCTGTTTTTCAAAATATACTTTTTCGTTAATATCTAACTTGCCTAAATGTGCTATTGATAATTTTCCTAATAACGGGAAAACCGTTGCAGGCGTCGCCATCGCTGCATTAAAAAATCTATCTTTAATTGTGGCATTTAAAGAATTTTTAGATGCCGAATCTTGCAAATGCTCATATAAAGCAAACAATCTTCCCAAAATATATGGTTTATTATTGGTGGTTTCATCTACACTCACAGTAAGCTCCTCCTTTAAATATTTCGTTGGTCCATTTATTCTCCGCTTTCTGTTTAATACAGCTTTAATAATTGCAGCTTTAATATAATTACTCTCCTGTTCAAAAGCTACATCGGGTGATTTTGCTGTTGGTTCAATAAGCCGTCCTTGTTCCATATGTAGACGACGCATTATATTTTGCAAAAACGATTCAGGATACATCGTTCCATTTAAAACTGCCTTAATTAGACTTGTTGTTAAATTCTCCGGTGTTTTTTTATCTTTAGAATTTTTATTAATTGTTTCTAAAAGCAGCTTCCAAAGTGGAAGATAATCAACTTTAACATAACTTGGTTTGATAATTGCTAAATCACTATAATGCTGCGCTAAATTTTTTAAAACATGGCCAAATGTATCAACCATAAAAAAACCAACAGAAATACGAGCTGCATTAGGAGCTAACCCTAAAATATAAAATTTATTATTATATTTTAGCTCATTACCATTAAATTTTACAACATCACCAGAAGCTATACTTTTTACAATAACATTAAGTTCTTGCTGACTGATGGTCGATGCCTCAGTCGGTTCAAAAAAAGATTGAAAAATATCATTATAGTCTTCATTAGCATCCTCAGACCAATAAACTATCGTTAAATCTCCTATATGAGCAACATATTTTGAGTGGCTTAACAGATAATTTAAAGCCGTAGTATAAGCAAAAGCCGCATAATCACTAACCGGAGCATTTAATCCTGTTCCACCGCTCTGCCCATATGATTCATATGCAGAAGCATTAAATGATACCAATGAAGCACCTGAAGACTGACTACCCCACACCCCCTTAATCATTGGATGTAAACGTCGTAAATTAGTATACTTGCCAGTTACAAGGCATCGTCCTTTTTTATCATATTCACTGTTCCGATAATAGGTTTCCCATGCCAACTGTATTTCTGGATCATTATGCACATATTTATCTTTATACATAAAAACAAGCATACTTTTATTTATAATATACTCATAAATTGTTTCATCAATAAGTGCTAACAAATTTTCAGGATGCCAATTTTCAAAAAAATTTTTAACAGCAACAGCGGCTTGGCTCTTTACGTCAGATAAAATTTTTAAATGCAATTCTTTGCTTGCTGCAAAACAATTTGCTGTACGTTCAGGCTTTCCGCTTTTATCTATACCTAAAATATAACTGCTGTTATCACATAAAAATTGAGGCGCAATCCCACTTGAACGAACACTCTGCTCCGGTACATTAAATATTCTCGCTGGAAAAATTTTCTTTTTGGCATCAAATTTTTCTAACGGATATACTCTCACCAAAGTACCGTCTTCAGTAATTTCCAAAACAAAATTTACTTTTGTTCTGCTCCAACCTTGCTTTGGCACAAGCTGTTTTTCTAATAATTTTTCATAACATTTTGTAAGTGCTTGTAATATCATCTGTGCACCTCACAATCTGTTAAATCAAGTATACCATTTTTTAAAATTGCCCTAAAAAACATTGGGGTAATATTTTCTTTATCACTATAATCCATATCGTAAAGCATAAAACCTAAATCTCTTTCTTCATTGGCATAAGCTAAACTTAAATTGTTTATATCCCCCTCAAACAAACTAACTTCAGCAGGAAACTCCCTACAACCTAAATACGGCTGATAATAATTTTGCCCTTTACGCAAACGTCTTTTTATCATTTCCTGAAATTTTCCCGGATTATCACTTGCGTTTGCCTTTTCGGTCATATCAAAATGTGCTTCAATAATATAATGGACATTTTTAAGCAGCATACTTGCTCTCTGTTGAATATCCAGCGATGTAGCTAAATAAAGCGGTCCGTTATTTCCATTAATAACCTTTTGCACATTACTTGCCGAAACTTTGGATGCAAGTTCATTACGTTTTATATTAGTAAAAGCAATCTCCGATAAAACAAAAATCTTATTAATCAAAAACTTCATACCAGGATGCCAAAATACTGCTTCTAAAATACCACGTGCCGCGGATGGTGTAATTATATCATAGCTTACACGCTCCGCTTTAAATTCGGGTCTTGAAAAACAGGCAAAATCACCTTTTACTTCAACTCGTATCATATTTTCTCCCCCTTTCTAAAAATTATTTTATATTTAATATATAATTCAACAATCTCCTCCTATGCCCTTGTTATTTCTCATCGTTATTATAAAAAAATTACAATGACATTTTTTGATTTCAATAACATTATATACCTACAAACCATTTTAGTCAATTCATTTATTTTGATAGTGAATAAGAAAAGTTTTGCAAAATAGTGTTTTTCTGATAAAATATAAATGTAGATTTTTTAATCGTGCATTAAAATATCTACAAGTCGCACTTACGTGATATTAGTGCGTGGATTGAAATATTTATTTTGATAGTAAAATAATAAGTGCGCAAACAAATTGTTTGCGCACTTATTATTTATATAAATTCTCCTAATCCTCCATTATAACAATCAACTATCAAACCTATTTTATTATCATACGCTTTATCATCCACCAAGATAGTTATATTTTCATCTAAAATTTCTATTTTGTTATTATGTAAAAGCTTTTCATAAGCACTTTCTAAATGTATATTATCAGCTTGGTAATATATATTTACACAATATGCCCCCATTTTCCTCATAAGTTCTTTAGTTCTTGCCCCACTGCGTAATTCTTGTTCAATTATTTTAGCATTACTATCAAACGGAATAAAAATACTTTTGGTATTATCGTTAATTATCTTTACCATAGATGCTATTGTTTTAAAATAAAAGCGCTGTCTTCCATGTTTTAAAAATTCAAATATTTTACGCTTATCAAGATTTTCTGCTAATAATACATGTAATTTATTAAAATAGGCAGTTATAGCTTCAGGTGAAGATATATCTTCGTATTCTTGCAAAATATTTTCTGTAACCTGCTTTTCAAGCAAACGTAATTTATTGCTACTATTTCCTTCTAATTCAAAAACATATACTATACTATCTTTAGCATTATGCTTACCTTCTCTATTACATCTTCCTGCCGCTTGCACAATACTATCCAATGCATCCATTTCCTTATAAACTGTAGGAAAATCGACATCAACCCCAGCTTCTATTAAGCTTGTAGATATAACGCGACATACTTCTCCATTTTTTAATTTTGCACGTATTTCTTCAAGTATCCGTTTTCTGTGTGCAGGATACATATTTGTAGATAAATGATAAACACTCTTTTCCTCTTTTAATAATTCAAAAATTTGTTGAGCTGTACGTTTAGTGCCAACAATACATAAAACCTGACTATACTTTTTTAATTTGCCAGCTAATTCACTTTCTGTTAATTTCCCTAAAATTTTTATTTTAGCTCGTTTGAATACATCATAATAAAATTTAGGTTTATCAATAATCTCTATTGCTTTATTATCAAAAAATTTATCAAGTGATGGCTGTGTAGCTGTACATAAAACAACACAGCAATTATAATGCTCCGTAAGTTCTTTTATAACTTCAACACACGGAAGCAAATAATCTTCCGGTAGCATCTGCACTTCATCAAAAATAATAATGCTATTGGCAATATTATGCAGTTTACGACATTTAGAAGGCTTATTAGCAAATATAGATTCTATAAATTGCACATTTGTTGTAACTATAAGCGGAGCATCCCAATTTTCTGTCGCCAGTTTTTTACGGTTGCTGCCATCAGTATCGTCATAAACAACATTCATATGATGTTCTACAACGTTATTTTTCCCAATAATATCTTTGAAAACGCCAGCATTTTGTTCAATAATTGACGTATATGGAATAACATATATAATATGCTGCCTTCCTGTAAGAACCGCCCTGTTTAATGCAAATGATAAAGACGATAGAGTTTTTCCTCCGCCAGTTGGAATTGTTAGCGTATACAAATTTTTATGAAGTTGTTTACTGTCACAACCAATGTCTTGGCACTGTTTTAGTAATTCACACCGCATTTTATTTAATGCGCTTAAATCTGGATTAAATTTTGAAGTACGTTTATCAACTAATAATTTCATTTCAGCTATATCTATAAATCCGTTTCTTAAAACTGTTTTATTTGATAAAAATGCTTCTGTATCCAAATAATCTGCATCTACAAGGCAAGAATATAACATTCTTGCATAAAACATTTGCCCAAAAGCGGTCGTTAATTTTTTAGTCATATCCGGAACTTCAAAAACATTAATTGAAGGCAGATATTCTTTATAAACGGTATATTCCGGCAAAATACTATTATTCAATCTATAAAAGAAAGTACCTTTTTCGCTTGTTTTGGGATTATCTCCCATATCAGGCAACCCCCCATGATGCCCAGCAATACACATTGCTAAAAGAAAAAATGTTGGGTTTTTACAGTTCATTCCAGTTTTAAAAAGTTCTATACTTCCGGCACCTGTATGGTCTACGCTGCCTTTTACACCGCCGTGCAATAAATAATTTTGAAATTCTTTGCTGTATTTTCCTATATCATGATATAGTCCTAATATTTTCCCATAAATAGGTTCTGTAAACAAAGCCGCAAACTTTTCGGCATAATTAGCTGTACCTGCTGCATGTTCTAAAATGGTCTGATGTAATTTGCAGTCTTTATCTAAATGCGCTAAATATTCCATAAATTTACCTCTTTTTTATAATTATGTGTTTACAATTCAACAGCATTATAGATTTACCTGCTTTAGTATATAAAAAAGCTCAATACACCAACAAATGCACTGAGCTTTTAATTAAAATATATTTTTATGAATATAAAAACTTTACTGCTGTACATAATACACTTATGTTGCAGTAACCTCCCTACTCTACCTTTTTAAACCTGCTTTTTGGCTGGCGGCAGATGGGGCAGGTAAAGTCGTCCGGCTCTTTGGTTAAATCGCCTTCGTACACGTAGCCGCAAATGGTACATACCCATTTTTCGCCTACTCGTTTCACAGTTTCTTCCTGGTAGGTAGGCGCATTTTTAGGTGCTTTGCCTTTAATTACATCATGGTAATATTTATAGGTCATAGGTGTATAATCGCCCAGCACTTCCGCATCAACAACGCGCGCCAAAATTACAAAATGTGTTTCCATTTCATATTTGCCAAGCACTTCGGCAGTAATGTAACCGCTGGTTTTATCAGTTATAACAGGCAGGCCGTTTTTTATTTCCCAGCTAAAGCCACAATCCTCAAATTTATTCGTATCGCAGCCGGAGCAGAAGCCTAATCTTGCAATAACATTTTGCGGTGTTGCTTCCGAAAGGATTGTTAAGGCAAATTTTCCGGATTTTTCGAGCGCGGTAAAGGTATAGTTATTTTTATTAACGCTGATAGCAATGGTTGGGTTATCGCTTGTTACCTGCACTGCGGTGTTTATAATGCAGCCTGTTGGTCTTTCGCCGTCCATTACCGTAAGCGCATACATGCCGTACGAAATTTTCCACAAAACTGATTTATCCATTTCACTGCCTCCGTTTCTTGTTAAAAAGTTTTATGCTTTGCACTTTTGTTAACAAAACAATTATTACTGCTATAATTATTATAACTTTTACATATTGTAATAAGCAATAAATATTTAACAATCTGCAAAAAAAATAACCCGGCTTGCAGCCGGGCTTTTTTATATGGCCGTTATGCCTGTCCAAGCACAATCATATCTTTGCCGAGCATTGGCAGTTTGTTGCCAAAAGCGTCGTACTTATATAAATCAAGGCGTTCTATATCAGCTTTTTCGGCAGGCAGGTTTAAATTATACTGCTGGTTTAAGGTGTTTATTAAATCAACCGCTTTCATGCTGCCGTTTGGCGTTATGCGGCAGCTGAAATTAAGCACCAGTTCTCCGCCGCTGTTTTGAGCCGTAATATGCGGTATAAAAAACTTAACGTCAATTTCTTTTACTTTTGTTTTGGCTTTCGGCGCCGCTTTGGCATAAATTATGCTTTCAGCTTCGTTAAACGCCGCCACAGCATCGTCAACCGGCTTGTCATACGGCATGGTTACGCGGTAATCCGCGCCGCCTGCTTCCGCCATAAGCGCGGGAGCATTGGTTGCCGTTACATCTGCCGCCAAAATGCGGATTCCGCGCGGCAGTGCTTTTTGCATTTTTTCTGCGGCTTCTTCTGCCGTCATAGGTTCGGCCAGTTCAATTTCGCAAAATTCGGCATAACTAACCACGCCAACGCCCAGTGCCGATGCCAGCGAGAATTTTAAATGCGGGTTAAAGCCTTCGCTGTATGCAGCAGGCAGTTTTGCCCTGCGGATAGCGCGTTCGATAGTACGCACGTATTCAAGATGGGATATAAACCTTATGCTTTTATCTTTGGTTATTTTTAATCTCAGTTTCATTTTATTAACCTTCCACTTTAACTTGTACGCCAAGTTTTTGGCAAACACCGCAGCCTGTGCAGCTGCCGCGGCGGCAGTCGTGCGTCAGTTCGCCGCGCTGTGCTTTTTTATATTCATTGCGCAAAAAGGCGCGCGATACCGCAGGCTGAATATGTTCCCACGGAAATACTTCGTTTTCGCCGCGCTCGCGGGCAATATAAAATTCTTTATCAAGCCCGCAGTCCTGTAAGGCCTGCAGCCAGCGTTCATAATCAAACTGTTCGCTCCAGCCGTCAAACTTGGCGCCGCGCTGCCACGCAAGATACAATGCTTTGCCAAGGCGTCTGTCACCGCGCGCAAAAACGGCTTCCATAATGCTGGTTTCCGGGTCGTGATACTGGAAAGTAATATTTTTTACCTTTAAGGCGTCTTTTAACAAATACTGTTTGCGGCGCAGTTCGTCCATGCTGTTCTGCGCGCTCCACTGAAACGGCGTATACGGTTTTGGCACGAAGCTGCTGGCACTTACGGTAACTTTGCAGCCGCCCTTGCCTGTAATTTCGCGGTATTTATACTGCACCTTCTTCGCCAAATCGGCAATAGCAAGTACGTCTTCATCGGTTTCACCGGGCAGGCCAATCATAAAATACAGTTTTACGCTGCTCCAGCCCGATTTAAATGCCGCGCTGACGGCGTTCATTAAATCTTCTTCGGTTACACCTTTATTAATAACGTCGCGCATACGCTGGCTGCCTGCTTCCGGCGCAAAGGTAAGGCCGCTTTTGCGCACTGCCTGCACTTCTTTGGCCAGGTCTACCGAGAAGCTGTCGATACGCAGCGACGGCAGTGAAACACTTACGCGTTCGTCTTTAAATTCGCCAATCATGTCGTGAATCATCGGCGCAAGGCAGGTATAATCGGCCGTGCTTAACGATACCAGCGAAATTTCGTTATAACCGGTGTTATCTACCAGTTTGCGCGCCAAAGCCTTTAAAACTTCCGGATGGCGTTCACGCACGGGGCGGTATACCATACCGGCATGGCAAAAACGGCAGCCGCGTGTACAGCCGCGGAATACTTCAAGCATAATGCGGTCGTGTACAATTTCGCCGAAAGGCACTACCGGCGCTGTCGGGAAATCGACATCGTTCAAATCTTTTATAACGCGTTTTTCAATAACGGCAGGTGCACCTTCATAAGTAGTCACAACTGCTTTTACGGTGTTATCTTCGTTGTATTCGGTTTTATAAAAGCTTGGTACATAAATGCCTTTAATCTTTACGGCACGCTCTAAAAAGCCTCTGCGTCCGCCAGAGCGGCCTTGTTTCTTCCATTCACGGTAAGCGTTTAAAAGTTCTACCAAAACTTCTTCACCTTCGCCGATAACGGCCATGTCAAACACATCCGCCAAAGGCTCCGGGTTATATACGCACGGCCCGCCAACAACAACAAACGGGTCGGCTTCGCCGCGTTCTGCAGCTAAAACAGGCACCTGCCCCAAATCGAGCATGTTTAAAATATTGCTGTACGAAAGTTCATATTGCAGGGTAAAACCAACAAAGTCAAAATCCTTCAGCACTTTATTGGTTTCCAGACTACGCAAAGGTATGCCGTGTTCGCGCATTTTTGCTTCCATATCGGTCCAAGGCGCGCATACGCGTTCTGCAGCCAGCCCGCGTTCTTTATTTACAATATGGTACAAAATTTTAAAGCCCAAATAGCTCATGCCAATTTCGTACACATCCGGAAACGCCAGTGCAATGCTTACTTCGGTTTCTTCCGGCGTTTTTACAATACTGCCGAACTCATCGCCGGTATAGCGTGCAGGTTTGGCAACACTGCTTAAAATATCTATCGTCAGTTCTTTGTTCACGTTCTTCCTCCTCAAAATTGCAGCTGCTGCTTGCGCAGGCGTATGTTAAGCAAAAGCCCCACCAAAAACATATTGGTGGTAAGCGAGCTTACGCCGTAGCTTAAAAACGGCAGCGGTATGCCGGTTACAGGCATTATGCCGGCCGTCATGCCAATGTTTACAAACATATGGAAAGTAAACATAAAGGTTATGCCCACTGCCAGCAATGTTCCGAAGTCATCTTCGGCATTAAGGGCAATGGTAAGCCCGCGCCAGATAATAATGCCGTATAAAAATAATATTACGCACACACCGATAAACCCGAATTCTTCACCGGCAACGGCAAATACAAAGTCCGTATGGTTTTCCGGCAAAAAGTTCAGCTGGCTCTGCGTGCCCGAAAACCAGCCTTTGCCGGTTAACAGCCCGCTGCCAATGGCGATTTTTGATTGTATTACATGGTAGCCTGCACCGAAGGGGTCAAGCTCCGGGTCTAAAAACACACGGATACGGTTTTTCTGGTATTCCTTTAAAATCATCCAGAAGGCGGGCAAAAGCACCACGAAAGCGCCGCTCAGCATTGCCAGCCAGCGCATTTTAAAGCCGCTTATAATAAGCATGCCCAGTGTTATAACGGCAAAAACCAGCGAAGTGCCCAAATCCGGCTGGCGCATCACCAGCACAAACGGCACAAACACATAGGCAACGGCAGGCAGATAATCTGTAAAATCAGTATAAAGCTCTGCCCTTTTTGCCAAAAACGCCGCCAGGCAGATAATAATTATCGCCTTGGCAAATTCCGAAGGCTGTATTGTAACCGGCCCTATCTGAATCCACCTTTGTGCGCCCAACGCCGAATGACCCACAAACATTACCGCCAAAAGCAGCACCAGGTTAAAAATATACAAAGGCTTTGCTATCTGCTGCAAAAGACGGTAATCAAAGCGCAGGCAAAAAATGACCAGCAGCACGTTAATGCCAAAAAATATGCCCTGGCGTTCTACAAACCACGCTTCTCCCCTGGCAACGGCATACGAATGCGTAGCGCTGGCAATCAGCATCAGCCCGATGCCAACGAGCGCGCACACAGCGCCTACCAGCCACCAGTCTATGTTACGCAAATATCTCTGCATTTACTGCCTCCGTCATTTAGCGGCAGGGTTACCGGTTATAAAACCCTCCTGCCTGAACCATTCTTCAAAAACTTTATATACAATAGGGCCTGCGGCCGAAGTACCGAAACCGCCCTGCTCTACAATGCAGGCTACAACAAGTTCCGGGTTTTCTGCCGGTCCATAAGCAACAAAAAGACCGTGGTCGCGCCCGTGCGGATTTTCTGCCGTGCCTGTTTTAGCTGCAATTTGCTTGGGCAGGCTGGCAAAATACGATGCCGTACCGCCTTCTTCAGCTACGCCCTCCAATGCGTTCTGGATAAGCCTCAGCGTATGCATGGATATGCCGATATTTCTTGCCGGAGCATGTTCTGCCATCTGGTATACGCTGCCGTCATTATTCAGCAGGCTTTCTACCAGATACGGCGGATGGTAAACGCCGTCTGCCGCCACACAGCTCATCAGCATAGCCAGCTGTATCGGCGTTGCCAAATCTATGCCCTGCCCGATAGAAGCATTAAAGGTATCGCCAAGCATCCAGCTTTCACCGGGGAAGATTTTCTTTTTGTTTTCCGGCGTCGGCAAAAGCCCGGAAAGTTCTCCTTCAAGCTCTATGCCTGTCGGCGAACCGAGCCCGAACTTTTTGGCAAATTCAACAATATTGTTTATGCCAAGGCGGTTGCCCATTTCATAAAAGTAAACGTTATCTGATTTACGCAGAGCTTCATGAAAATCAATCCACCCCAGTGCTTCGCCGCCGGCGTTGCCCATCGGCACAAGCCAGTGCTTGCCGCTGTCAAAAATCTTTTCTTCGGGCGTTACCTTGCCAAGCTCCAGCGCCGCAGAGCCGGTAACAATTTTAAACGGCGAACCCGGCGGATATTCACCGCCGATAACTTTATTGCCCATAGGATAGTTAGGGTCATTATTAATAATATTCCAGTCTTTTTCACTGATGCCGTGCACAAAAAGGTTCGGGTCGAAAGCAGGGCGGCTTACCATGGCACGCACAGCACCTGTTTTAGGGTCGATAGCAATAATTGCCGCTGCCCTTGCCCCCGGTGCCACCCCGGAAGAACGCAGATAAGCCAGATGCTCATCCACAGCTTTTTCCATGCACAGCTGCAAATCTTTATCTATTGTAAGTTTAAGGCTCTTGCCGGGCACAGGGTCTATCTGCCCAAGCTGTTTAACTACATTGCCTCCAACATCAACTTCTTCGTCATAACTGCCGTCCTGGCCGCGCACATAACGGTCGTAAGTTTTTTCCAGCCCAAACTTGCCAACCACGCTGCCAACCGGCATATTTTTGTAAGAGCCTTCGGTAATATCATAATTGCTTACTTCGCCAACATAGCCAATGGCATGTACCGCAAGCTCTTTATATAAATAGTTGCGCACCGGCTGAATTTCAATCATTACGCCCGGCAGCTCGTTCTTTTTTTCTTCCAGTTTGGTAAGCATTTCCGGAGTAATATTTGTTTTTAAACGCGTCGGTTCATAACTGTCGCTGTTAGCTTCTATTTTTTTCTGCATTTCTGCCACAGGCATTTCAATTATTTCTGAAAGCAGGTTCAGAATTTCCGCATCATAAGGGCTGTTCTGCCTGCGCAGGGCAACTACATACCCGGGCAGGTTATTAACCAGTTCTTCGCCGTCACGGTCATAAAAAATTCCGCGCGGAGCCACAACTTTTGTTCTGCGCAAACGGTTGCCGTCAGCCTGGTCGCCGTAAAAATCGCCGCGCCACAGCTGCATATACGCCATCCGCCCCAGCAATACCAGCAATATGCAGATAGCGGCAACAAGCATCGCCTGTAATCTGTTAGCATATCTTTTGTTCAGCATTGCCTAAACTCCTTTAAAACAAACCTACTCATCTTTATGCCAATGGCTGATAAAATAACACAATTTATAAACGGGAACTACAAATAAAATATTTCCCAGGCAATATGCAAGCGACTGCTGCAAATACCCGCCCACAAAGGTTAAATCTGCCGCAGGCGTTAAAAACAGCGCCACAAAGAAAAACAGCATGCGTATGCCTGCTGTTATTACCAATGCTGCCACAATATGGTAAGCAAAATGTTCTTTAAACACCTGCCCTTTAATAAACCCGGCAACAAAGCCTACCATACAGCGCGTTATTGTATGAAAGCCAAACACCGCTCCGCTCAGAAAATCATACATTAACCCGGCTGCGGCACCTGTAAGCGCCCCTGTTTGCGGGCCGTACAGCATTGCCATTGCGTAAACAAACAGCAGCACCAGGTCAAATTTCAGCCATGCAGGCTGCGGCACTGTTACCTGAATGCCAAAAAAAATCAAACAAACAACAAAGAACAGTAATTTTCTCATTTTACATTACCGTCCTGCTGATGCCATACTACTACAAAAACTTCTTCCAGCCCTTCCCTTACTGCCGCAGGCTCAACGGTTGCATTGCGCAAAAGGCCTGCCGCATCAAGGCTGCTTTCTTTTACCGTGCCTATTACAATACCGGCAGGATGGTTCTGGCTGTAACCGCTTGTTACAACAACGTCGCCGGGCAATACATCAGCCTCACGCTGCAAATGCTCCATTAAAAGCGGCACATTATTGCCGCCGCGGCCTGTAACAATGCCTACCGCACGCGAATTGGCACGCAGAATGCGCGCACCTACATTACAGCGAGTGCTTGTAACCAGAGTTACACGTGCCGACGAAGGATATGCTTCATCCACAAGCCCCACCAGACCGTTAACGGTTACTACCGCCATGTCCTGCTGCACGCCGTCATCCGTGCCTTTGTCAATATACAGGCTGTCGCTTAACTCGCCAGGCGTACGCCCCAAAACTTTAGAAACAACAAGCCTCTGTTCCGGATGCGCATTTTTATAATTCAGCATTTCACGCAGGCGCTGGTTTTCTGCATAAATTTCTGCCATGGCAAGGTTAGCGTAACGCAGTTCGTTAATTTCGCTTTGTAAACTTTCGTTCTGCTGCTGCAAGGTTTTAACAGTCGTCATAGCCTCGCCGGTATCATCAACCCAGCCGCCAACGGCAGAACTTGCCGCCGCAAAAGGCGTAATAACGGCAGTTACCACCCTGTTTATTACAGGAAACCTCAGCGGGTCGTGCAGTGCCATGGCAAACAAAGCCACAAGCACCGCCGCTGCCAGCCCAAGGCTTAAATACTTCTTATTCACGCTTCATTCCTTCAGTTCGTACTATTGGAGGCCATAAAGCCTTTTTTGTAAACATCAACATTTTCTACTGCAAGGCCGGTACCCAAAGCAACGCAGCTCAGAGCGTCATCCGAAACATATACCGGCATGCCGGTATCCCTGCTCATAATGCGGTCAAGGTTGCGCAAAAGCGAAGAACCGCCTGTCATAACAACGCCTCTGTCCATAATATCTGCCGCAAGTTCAGGCGGCGTACGTTCCAGAGTGTTCCTTACAGCATCAAGAATATTGGCAACAGGTTCGTTAAGTGCTTCACAAACCTGATTGGAATTAATGGTAATGTTTTTCGGCAGGCCGCTTACAAGGTCGCGTCCGCGGATATCCATTTCTTCCGGATTTTCCAGCGGCATAGCCGTGCCGATATTAATTTTTACTTCTTCAGCCGTACGCTCGCCAATAAGCAGGCTGAAGGTTTTACGGATATAACGCACAATAGCGTCGTCCATAGCATCGCCGCCTGTGCGGATGGATTTACTTACAACAATGCCGCCGAGGGAAATAACGGCAACTTCGCAAGTACCGCCGCCGATATCGACAACCATGCTGCCGGTAGCTTCCTGCACAGGCAGCCCAGCGCCGATAGCCGCAGCCATAGGTTCTTCAATCAGATATGCTTCGCGCGCACCGGCCTGCACCGTAGCGTCAATTACCGCGCGTTTTTCAACTTCGGTAACGCCGGAAGGCACGCCTACAACGATACGCGGACGCACAAGCGAATTTTTGCCGATTGCCTTTTTGATAAAAAATTTCAGCATCGACTGTGTAATGTCAAAATCAGCAATAACGCCGTCTTTCATCGGACGGATGGCAATAATATGCCCCGGAGTACGGCCAATCATCTGCTTTGCCTCAGCGCCTATCGCCAGCACTTCGTTGTTGGCTTTGTCAACGGCAACTACCGAAGGCTCACGGATAATAATGCCCTTGCCTTTTACATGCACCAGCGTATTGGCTGTGCCAAGGTCAATGCCCATATCATGCGAAAATTTATTAAAAAAACCAAACATTGCTTACACCTCATTCATCAAGATAACCATTTTCTCTAAAACTGAAATATCTGCCGTCGCCAATAATAATATGGTCTAAAAGCGGTATGCCCATCACAATACCTGTTTCCTTCAATGCAGAAGTCAAACGCCTGTCCTCACGGCTTGGCGCCGGGTCGCCGGAAGGATGGTTATGTGCCGCCAGAACGCACGCTGCCCTGTGCAGAACTGCCGGGGCAAATACCTCGCGCGGATGCACCACCGAAGCATTAAGTGAACCTTCGGAAACCTGCTGCATTTTTATCAGCTGGTTTTTACTGTCCAGCAGCATTACCACAAATTTTTCATTTCCTTCATAGCGCAGGCGCGGCATTAAAAAATTAACGCACGCCTCAGGCGAAGAAAACCTTATTTTCTTCTGCGGCTGTGCCCCGGCCACGCGCCTGCCTAACTCTACTGCGGCCAGTATCGTGGCGGCTTTTGCCGGGCCAAGCCCTTTTATTTTTGATAAATCAGCCACACTGCGCGCTTTGGCGATATTGCTGTAAAAACCGTCATCATCAGTCAGTTCCCTTGCTATATCCAGTGCCGAACGCTGCGGCGTGCCTGTTCTGATTAAAATTGCCAATAATTCCGAATTACTCAATATATCCGGGCCATGTTCTATCAGCTTTTCTCTGGGCCTGTCATCCGCCGGTAAAAGCTTCATCTGCTGGCTCAAAAATTAATCACCCTTTCAAAACATCTTACAAGTAACAGTAAACGCCAACAGGCCCGTACTTATAAACATTCCAATTAATTATATCAAATTTTTCCGTATATGTGTATAGACAAAAAAATATCTGTAAAAAAATTCACAAATAAAATAAAAAACTGCCTGCTGATTAAACAGGCAGTATAATTCATTAAAGCATATTTAATTTTAATCTTTTATTTTTCTTTCAAAATCAAGTTCAAACCATCTGCGGCGGCAGCCGGGCAGTTTTTTCCAACCATCCACGGCAAGGGTTAAAACAGCTTTTTCAACAAGGTCACGGTATTTTTTGCTTACTTCTTCCGGCCCGTCATAGCTAAAGCCGCTTACTTTAAACTTTTCGGATTGATAAATTACCTGTCCGTCATCGGTAACAGCCTGAAATTTATTGCGGGTGTTGCCGAAAAGCGACCAGGGGCTGTCTATTTCAACAAGTTCGAGGCGGCAATGTTCAACCTTTTCAGCCGGCGGTGCAGCCTGTTTTACAGGTTCGGCAGCTATGTTGCCATCATGCTGCACTTTTTTGCCGCACTTGCTGCAAAATGCAGAATCGTCCGGCAGCTGCTGTCCACAATATCTGCAATACATAATCCTACACCTCTTTATTTCTTATCCTGCTTTTTAGATTTAGCTGCGTCTTCTTTAGCTTCCTGTTCGGCAACCATTTCCTTGGCAATTTTTTCTTCGGCATCAAGCTGTTCTACGCTTTTATCCAAAATTTCAGCTTCTGCTTCTCTCAATTTTCTTTCGTTATTTACAATTACACCTTCTTTAACAAGCATGTTAAAATCTGCCAGTTCTTCAGGTACGTTAACACGGTTCGGCATTTTTTCTGCCAGTGCATCCATAACCTGCTTGGACGCTTTAAAATAAATACGTACGTTGGCTTCACTGCCGTCGTCAAATCTTCTGCGCCATGCCAAAGTCCATAAAGTACGCGCATCCAGTGCGGAGTTTAATCTGTAAGAATAACGGAATTTTACAGTGCGCATCAGCTTGGGCTGATAGCTGAAAATAGCAGCTATTTCACGGTAGGGGATTTCGTAAACCTTGGTTTTGCCCCAGATAGTGTGCTTAACTATTCTTAAATATTTGCGTTCTACGCTGATATCGTAAGTAGGTTTGCAGCGCAGGAGCAAAATCCATACCAGCATTGCATAAAAGAAAATTGGCACGGGTTCCAGTACATTAAGGTATACATAACGTAAAATAGATACAATAAACATAACAAAGCATGCTATGCCTACTACAGTGTAAGTAATAACATATTTTTTACTGCGTTTGGTTGTATCAACAGCTAAACTCATTAAACAGCCTCCTAAATTTAATTATAATTAACGTTATTATTATATAACAAAAAAGCATAACGGTAAAGGAAAAGATAGACAGCATATTAAATTTCGCAGTAAAAAAGGATGGGCACAAGTACCCATCCTGATATCAATTAAAATTTTAAGTTGGATTAGATTGAGAAATACAAGAATTAAACTGCTGCTACTTCATGCAGTTTTGCAATTTCAGCATCGTCAAAGCCAAATTCTTTCAGAACTTCGTCAGTGTGCTGGCCAAGTACCGGAGCAGGTTTTTCTACGCCGCAAGGAGTTTCGGAGAATTTAATAGGTACACCGGGGATTTTCATCTTGCCGGCAGTCGGATGTTCAACTTCTACAATCATCTCACGGAAGTTAACCTGCGGGTCGTTTACAACCTTATCAATGGTATTGATAGGTGCGCAAGGAATAGCAGCTGCTTCCAGTTTTTCCAGCCAATGTTCAATGGTATCGGTTACAAATACTGCATCAAGAATTTCTTTCAGTGCAGGTTCGTTGTTAGTTCTGTCAGCATTGGTAATAAAGCGCGGATCTTCAATAAGTTCCGGTTTATTGATCAAATCACAGAGCTTCTTCCAAAGTCTGTCGTTGCCAGCGCCAACAATCAACAAACCGTCGCTTGCCGTAAAGGATTCGAACGGAGTGATGGAAGGATGGCGGTTTCCGAGCGGAATCGGGTTTACGCCATTTACAAAGTAACGGCTTACTGCGTTTTCCAGAATTGCAACCTGGCAGTCAAGCATGGATACGTCAATTTCCTGGCCAATGCCGCTTACTTCACGTTTATAAAGAGCGGTGGTGATACCGGTTGCAAGGAAGATACCAGCAATAATATCGCCTACTGAAGCGCCAACACGGCAGAAAGTATCTTTATCCGGGCCGGTGATGCTCATAATGCCGCCCATTGCCTGTACAACAACGTCATAAGCAGGTTTCATGGTGTAAGGGCCGGTCTGGCCGAAGCCGGAGCAGGATGCGTAAATAATTTTCGGGTTGATTTCTTTCAATACGGAATAGTCCAGGCCAAATTTTTTCATGGTGCCCGGTTTAAAGTTCTCAACAACAACGTCAGCTTTTTTTACCATTTCTTTGAAAACGGCTTTAGCTTCTTCAGACTTGAAGTTCATAGTCATGGAACGTTTGTTGCGGTTCAAGCTCATGAAATACGCGCTTTCTTTCCCGATAAAAGGTCCGTAAGCACGGCTGTCGTCGCCAATTTTCGGCTGCTCGATGTGGATTACATTTGCACCCATATCAGCAAGCATCATAGCAGCATAAGGGCCGGACAATACACGAGTGAGGTCCAGTACAACTACATTTTCCAACGGTTTCATTATCATTTTCCTCCTGTTTGTAAAAAACTCTCTGATTCAAGCAATACATCCGGATTTCTCCTTATTTATTGCCCATCAGCCAAACAATATTTATTCTGTGAGAGCCGCACAGATCAAATATTAACAACCTTATTTTAACAAATTATTGTTAAAATTGCAAATCTTTTTAGTTAAATTTACTGATAAGAATAAAATATTATGCAGGTACGGATGAACCGTACCTGCATAAGTCCGAATCTTAACTCTAATTAATTAGAAGCCAAGGATACCAAAGAATACGTAGCAAACGATACCGGAAACGATGGACATGGAGAGGCCCCAAATCAAAAGTTTACGGAACAGTACGCCTTTGTCTTCTTCTTCACCGGCAGATGCAATGCACAGTGCGCCCAAAGTGGAAAGCGGAGAGGTATCTACCAGATGGGAACCTACGTCGATAGCGGAAATGATGGAAACAGGATCGCCGCCAGTCAATTCTACCAGACCAGGAGTCATCGGCAGGAACATCGGCATTACTACACCAGAGGAGCTGGAGTATGCAGAGATTACAGCCGGTACAAATGCTGTCCAGAAGCAAATAGTGGTCGGGCCGGCAACGGACGCCATTACTTCTACGAGGAAGTTCAGGCCGCCAGCTTTATCCATAACGTCAATCAATACGGATACGCCGCAAACCATCATGATTACGGACCAAGGCATTACTTTAACAGCAGCTTTGGAATCGCCATAACCGGTAAGCATGAGTACGATTGAAAGTACGAAGGAAATAGAACCTACGTTGGAGAGCATATTGGTAATAGCTTTCGGAAATACGCCTTTCATACCAGGCAGGCCAGGAACAACTACTAAGATAATCAGGATTGCTACCATGAGCAATGTGGTTTTCTGAGCAGCGTTGAACGGTTCCGGTTTCGGAGCCAGTTCATCAATATCAAGAGCAGCACCTTTCTGTTCTCTTAACCATTTCAAACCGCCCATTACAAAGAAGCCGCCGATGTTAACGAAGCCTTGTGCAAGTTCGGAGTTGAAATGAATTTTCCATGCTAAAGTATTCAGATAGTCCGGAGAAAGTCCGAGTTCACCAGCCATTTTTGCGATAAGACCGTTGGAAATGATGCCTGTAGGAGCAAACGGAGAGAATGCTGCACCGTTGCAGGCACCAACAACAAGCAAGGTCATCAAAAATGCTGGCATTTTAACTTTAGAAGCAATAGCCATGGATACAGGAGCCATAAGTGCGCAGCCTGCGATATTGCCAGGGCCGATAGTGGTTACGAAAGTGCAGAGAATATAAATGATTAACGGTACAAGGGCAGTATTGCCTTTGCAGGCACGTACGGAATAAGCCGTAAGTTTTTCCATAGTGCCGTTGGTCTGAGCCATACCAAAAAGGAAGGTTACACCAACCAGAATCATGAAAAGGCTAAGCGGGAATGCGTTCATGATTTTCGCTGCAGTAATATTGGAGAATATACCGCCTACGATAATACCGAACGCAATACCCAGGAAGCCTACGTTTAAATCTTCGTTTACGCAGCTGATGCCTACGAGGATTACCAGTGCGAGAATGGACACTAATGCAGGAAGTGAAATATCCATAATTGTTTCCTCCTATTTACGCAAAGTAAGACGGAATGCAGAAACCGGATATTAGCACAACGCAAAATACCATTCTAAAAATAGTAAACTATTTTAGATTGCGTTAGTAACTTAGCCTAACTATTCTTTGCTTAGAAACCAAGCAGACCAAAGAATACGTAGCAAACGATACCGGAAACGATGGACATGGAGAGGCCCCAAATCAAAAGTTTACGGAACAGTACGCCTTTGTCTTCTTCTTCACCGGCAGAAGCAATGCACAGTGCGCCCAAAGTGGAGAGCGGAGAAGTATCTACAAGGTGAGAACCAACGTCGATTGCGGAAATAATAGCAATCGGGTCGCCGCCGGTCAATTCTACCAGACCAGGAGTCATCGGCAGGAACATCGGCATTACTACGCCAGAGCTGGAGGAGTAAGCAGAAATTACAGCCGGTACAAATGCTGTCCAGAAGCAGATAGTGGTCGGGCCAGCTACGGAAGCCATTACTTCTACGAGGAAGTTCAGGCCGCCAGCTTTATCCATAACGTCGATCAATACGGATACGCCGCAAACCATCATGATTACGGACCAAGGCATTACTTTAACAGCAGCTTTGGAATCGCCATAACCGGTAAGCATGAGTACGATTGAAAGTACGAAGGAGATAGAGCCTACGTTGGAGAGCATATTGGTGATAGTTTTCGGAAGGGTACCTTTAACGCCAGGCAGACCAGGAACTACTACCAAGATAATGAGGATAGCAACGAGCAACAGAGTGGTTTTCTGTGCAGCGTTGAACGGTTCCGGTTTCGGAGCCAGTTCATCAATATCAAGAGCAGCGCCTTTCTGTTCGCGGATCCATTTCAAACCGCCCATTACAAAGAAACCGCCGATGTTAACGAAGCCTTGTGCAATGGTGGAGTTGAAGTGAATTTTCCAAGCCAAAGTGTTGAGGTAATCAGCAGGAATGCCGAGTTCCGGAGCACATTTAGCGATGATGCCGTTAGAAATAATACCGGTAGGAGCAAACGGAGAGAATGCTGCACCGTTGCAGGCACCAACTACGAGCAGGGTCATCAGGAAAGCAGGCATTTTAACTTTGGAAGCAATAGCCATTGCAACCGGAGCCATCAATGCGCAGCCTGCGATGTTGCCAGGTCCGATGGTGGTGATAAAAGTAGCAAGGATGTAAATAATGATAGGTACAAGGGCAGTGTTGCCTTTGCAAGCACGAATAGAATAAGCAGTAAGTTTTTCCATAGTGCCGTTGGTCTGAGCCATACCAAAGAGGAAGGTTACGCCGACCAGAATCATGAACAGGCTTAACGGGAAAGCGTTCATAACTTTAGATGCAGGAGTACCTGCGAAAACGCCGCCTACGATAATACCGAAAGCGATACCGAGGAAGCCTACGTTCAAATCTTCATTAACGCAGCTGATGCCTACGAGGATTACCAGTGCGAGAATGGACACTAATGCAGGAAGCGAAATATCCATAATTTAGTTCCTCCTATTTGTTAGATTAAGATGGAACTGGAAATCAGATATTCGCACTTTGCAAAATACCATTCTAAAAATAGCGAACTAATTTTAGATTGCGTTAGCAAACGTTCGCTTGATTACTCTTGTTCTTCTTACAGACCAAGTACACCGAAGAATACGAAGCAAACAACACCGGAAACAATGGACATGGAGAGACCCCAAATCAAAAGTTTACGGAACAGTACGCCTTTATCTTCGTACTCAGGAGCAGCTGCAATGCAGAGTGCGCCCAGAGTGGAAAGCGGAGAAGTATCTACAAGGTGGGAACCTACGTTGATAGCGGAAATGATGGAAATAGCATCGCCACCAGTTAATTCTACCAAACCAGGAGTCATCGGCAGGAACATCGGCATAATTACACCAGAGGAGCTGGAGTATGCAGACAGAACAGCCGGTACGAAGGATGCCCAGAAGCAGATAGTGGTCGGGCCAGCTACGGAGGACATAATCTGAACAAGGAAGTTCAGGCCACCGGATTTATCCATAACGTCGATCAATACGGATACGCCGCAAACCATCATGATTACGGACCAAGGCATTACTTTAACAGCAGCTTTGGAATCGCCGTAACCGGTGAGCATGAGTACAATAGAAAGTACGAAGGAAATAGAACCTACGTTAGAAAGCATATTGGTGAGCATTTTCGGCAGAGTGCCTTTAATACCAGGCAGCCCAGGAACTACTACCAAAAGAACGAGGAGTGCAACCATCAGCAAAGTGGTGGTCTGTGCAGCGTTGAACGGTTCCGGTTTCGGAGCCAATTCATCGATGTCAAGAGAAGCACCGCGCTGTTCTTTCAGCCATTTAGCGCCGCCCATTACCATAAAGCCTACTACTGTTACGAAGCCTTGTGCAAGAGTGGATTTAAAGTATACCATCCATGCAATAGCATCGAGTTCGTCAGCAGGGATTCCGAGATCAGGAGCAACTTTAGCGATGATGCCGTTGGAGATGATGCCGGTCGGTGCAAACGGAGAGAATGCAGCGGCGTTGCAGGCACCTACTACGAGCAGGGTCATCAGGAATGCAGGCATTTTAACACGGCCTGCGATAGCCATAGCTACCGGAGCCATAAGTGCGCAGCCTGCGATGTTGCCAGGGCCGATAGTGGTCAAGAAGTCGGAAAGTAAGAAAATAATGATAGGAATTAAAGCAGTGTTGCCTTTGCAGACACGAATGGAATAAGCAGTGAGTTTTTCCATGGTGCCGTTGGTTTGTGCCATACCGAAAAGGAATGTAACACCAACCAGAATCATAAACAGGCTAAGCGGGAAAGCATTCATAATCTTACTTGCAGGGGTGCCGCCAAAGACGCCGCCTACGATAATACCGAACGCAATACCGAGGAAGCCTACGTTTAAATCCTCATTAACGCAGGAAATACCTACAAGAATAACCAACGCGAGGATGGACATTAAAGCAGGAAGTGAAATATCCAATTTCGTCACTCCAATCTTCATAAATTAGCTCAGATGAGCTAAACATAATAATGCCGTTAAGTTTCTGGCTTGACGGCTTATGCGGTACCCGGGCGGCAGAACCGCCCGTTTTAACCGCAAAGAAACATTTTTTAGTTTTAGCTATTCAGCTAAGTTTAAAATTAATCTTCTTCTGCCGGGAAAGATTTATGGAGCAATTTCGTTAAACCAACGAAAAGTCCAATAACGATAAACATGGTCGGCAGAGCTACAGCCATCATAATAACAGCTTTTTCAGTTGCTCCCATTTTTACACCTCCAAAAATATTCCAGTGGAAAGCACGCTATAAGGAAAGTTACAAATTACAGATTACATTTTTTCCAGAGCAGGAATCATAGCAAGAACCAGACCACCTGCTACTACGGATGCAACCTGACCAGCAACGTTTACGCCGATAGCATGTTGGATGATGAAGTTAGTCGGGTCTTCTTTCAAAGCCATTTTAGCGATTACACGGCCGGACATCGGGAATGCGGAAATGCCGCAAGCACCGATCATCGGGTTGATTTTCTTAGCGCTGAACATGTTGAGAAGTTTAGCGAAGATAACGCCGCCAACGGTATCGAATACGAATGCAACAGCGCCGAGGCACATGATGAGAAGTACCTGAACATTCAGGAAACGTTCAGCAGTCATGGTACCGCCGATGGTAATACCAAGTACGAGGGTTACCAGGTTGGACAGTTCGTTCTGAGCGCAGTTGGACAGGTTATCAACAACACCGGATTCTTTAAGAACGTTACCGAACATAAGAGCACCGATAAGAGCAACAGACAGAGGAGATACAACGCCTGCTACGATAACGATCATGATCGGGAACAAGAATTTAGTGGTGTCAGATACAGGTTCTTCGTTTTCAAAGCCCATACGGATTTTGCGTTCGTTCTGAGTAGTAACAGCTTTGATAACAGGCGGTTGGATAACCGGAACCAAAGACATGTAGCAGTAAGCAGCTACGGACAGAGGTCCAAGCAGTTCTACTGCATAACGGCTTGCTACATAAATGGTGGTCGGGCCGTCAGCTGCACCGATGATACCGATAGAGGAAGCATGCGGGAAGGAGAAGCCCAGGAAAGTAGCGCCGATAGCGGTAGCGAAGATACCGAACTGAGCAGCTGCTGCGAACAGCATTACGGACGGACGGCGAATCAACGGAGCGAAGTCGCACATTGCGCCGATAGCAACGAAGATAAGTACAGGGAACAGTTCGTTTGCGATACCTGCATTGTACAGGGTAATCAAGAAGCCTTCAGCACCAGGTTCGGTGGATACTGCAGAAGAATGAGGAATGTTAGCCAGGATTGCACCGAAGCCAATCGGAAGCAACAGAGCAGGTTCGTAGTCATATTTAACAGCGAGCCAAATCAGGATGCCGCCGATAATCCACATAATAATATGAGTATAGCTAAGACCAATAATACCCTTCAGGAGTTCTTCAAGGTAAGGGTATTGTACGAGTAAAGAATCCATTCTTAAACCTCCAATATTCAATTGCTTTCCTATAAATTCATCTGATAGCAGTGCCGGTAGTTAAACTGCCGGCATTGCTACTATACTTGAAGAATTGAAGGAAATTAGCCGATAACAGCCATGATCTGGCCAGGTTTTACGTTTTCGTTAACGTCTACGTTGATGGATTTAACGGTGCCGTCAACAGGTGCAGCAATTTCGTTCTGCATTTTCATAGCTTCGAGCATAAGAACTACGTCGCCTTTTTTAACAGCGTCGCCAGCTTTAGCTACGATTTTGCTTACTTTACCAGGCATCGGAGCGGTAAGCGGGGTGTCACCAGCTGCTACTGCTGCCGGAGCAGGAGCTGCTGCCGGAGCCGGAGCGGGAGCCGGTGCTGCTGCCGGAGCAGGAGCTGCTACCGGAGCCGGAGCGGGAGCTGCAACCGGAGCTGCTGCTACCGGAGCTGCTGCTACAACGCCTTCTTCTGCAACTTCAACGGTGTAAGCTACACCATTAACGTTAACTTTGAATTTTCTCATTTGAAATTCCTCCATTTCACTTTTTAAAAAAATTTTATTTTCGTGCAGCAGATAACTGGTATCTGCTGCAGTCAAAACTAAAAATTAGTAGCACTCTTGTCTTTTGTTCATCAAAGACAAGCGGCCAGTCTGAGCCCAAAGCGTACTCGGTTTTTTAATACGTACTACAGCTACGCCGCCGCCAGCATGCTGGATAGCTGCTGCCATTGCTGCAATCATTTCATCGTCATTCATAACCATGCTGATTGCACCGCTGATAGCTGCAATTACTTCGGGGGGAGTGCCGGCGGGAACCGCAGGAGCCGGAGCTGCTGCTACCGGAGCCGGGGCTGCAGCTTTAGGAGCTTCTTTTTTCTTCTTGCTGCCGCCAAATAATCCAAAAAATCCCATTACGATTTCCCCTTTCTATGCATTAAAGCGGAATGTTACCGTGTTTCTTAGCCGGACGGCTTTCACGTTTGGAATCCAGCATTTGCAATGCATTGATAATGGTCGGGCGGGAATCTTTCGGTTGAATTACGATATCAACCATGCCACGTTTTGCAGCCTGATACGGGGTTGCAAAGTTGTCAATGTATTCAGCAGTTTTAGCTTCAACATCAGGATCTTTACGGAAGATGATGTTAGCTGCACCAGCAGGGCCCATAACTGCGATTTCAGCAGTCGGCCAAGCGATAACCTGGTCAGCACCAAGTTCCTGAGAGCACATTGCGAGGTAAGAACCGCCGTATGCTTTACGGGTAATCAAAGTAATTTTAGGTACGGTTGCTTCAGAGTATGCATAGAGCATCTTAGCGCCATGACGGATAATGCCGCCATATTCTTGGTTGGTGCCAGGCAGGAAGCCCGGAACGTCTACCAGGTTCAACAGAGGAATGTTGAAAGCGTCGCAGAAGCGAATGAAGCGGGAAGATTTGTCAGATGCATTGATATCAAGGCAACCTGCCATAACTTTCGGCTGGTTAGCAATAATACCTACGGTCTGGCCATCCATACGTGCAAAGCAGGTAATAATGTTCTGAGCGTAGTATTGCTGAGATTCATAGAATTCACCGTTATCAACAATGCTCTTGATAATGTCTTTCATATCATAAGGATGATTGGAATTATCAGGAATAATGCTGTTCAGTGCTTCGTCAGTTCTGGTCGGGGAGTCACCGGTTTCGATAATCGGTGCGCCTTCCATGTTGTTGGACGGAAGGAAGCTGAGCAGATAACGGATTTGTTTAATGCAGTCTTCGTCGTTTTCTGCTGCAAAGTGAGCTACACCGGAAGTCTGGTTGTGGGTCATAGCGCCGCCCAGTTCTTCTTGGGTAACTTCTTCGCCGGTAACGGATTTAACAACTGCAGGGCCGGTAATGAACATTTTGGAAGTGTTCTTTACCATGTAGATGAAGTCGGTCAGAGCCGGGCTGTATACAGCGCCGCCTGCGGAAGGACCCATGATAGCAGAGATCTGAGGAATAACACCGGATGCGCTGGTGTTTTCGAAGAAGATCTTGCCATAGCCGCCCAGAGCGTCAACAGCTTCTTGGATACGAGCACCGCCGGAATCGTTCAGGCCAACGCACGGAGCACCCATTTTGAGAGCAAGGCGCTGTACTTTAACGATTTTGTTAGCATGCATTTCGCCGAGGGAGCCGCCTTCAACGGTGAAGTCCTGAGCGAATACATAAACCAGACGGCCGTCAACAGTGCCGTAACCGGTGGTTACACCTTCGCCCGGGAGTTCTTTTTTGTCCTGGCCGAAGTTGGTGCAACGATGGCTTACGAAACGATCCAATTCAACGAAGCTACCTTCGTCAAGTAATAATGCGATTCTCTCACGAGCAGTCAGTTTACCGCTTTCATGCTGTTTAGCTACTTTCTTTTCGCCGCCAGCTGCGATAATGTGTTCGGAGAGTTTGAGCATTTTCTCAATTCTTTCTTGAGTAGACAAATCTTACACCTCCATATAATTGGGGAGAACTTATTTATACATGCAGGCGGGCGTAGTATCAGGCGCCCGTCTGTTATGTATCTGATTTTTGTGTGCTGCACAAGCAGCTTAATTTCTGTTCAGGCAGAAATTATTTTTTTGCAGGAGCGCAGAGTTCGAGCAAAATGCCAACAGATTTCGGATGAACGAAAGCAATGTCCATTCCGCCTGCACCACCGCGAGGTGCTTTGTCAATCATGATGCCGCCTTTTTCCTGTACGCCGGCGATAGCAGCTTCGATGTCGTCAACACGGAGAGCAATGTGCTGGATGCCCTGGCCGTTTTTAGCAATGTATTTGCCGATCGGGCCATCATTGTTTTCGGTAATATCAACAAGAAGCTCAAGCAGAGTTTCGCCGCAAGGAATGAATACGGTTTTTACGCCCTGTTCGGGAACCGGTTCTTCACCAGTGCATTCCAGACCGAGAACTTCGGTGTAGAATTTTTTGGATACATCCAAATCTTTGCAGGCAATACCTACATGGTCAACACAAATTACTTTGAACATTTTTAATTCCTCCTTAAAGAATTAATTTGGTGGTTTTATTTCAAAACTTTACCAACAATGTCATCAACTACAGAGTACGGTTCAATTTCGCGGCCCTGCAGTTTTTCTACCAAGGAATCAAATTCATCGGTAGCTACTACATTTTTATCAATGTAACGGTTTACTTTATCGTTAAGCATCGCAGTAACCTCGTTTTTAATACGGGCTTTGCGGATTTTAACGATTTCACCGCTATCATACAGATATTTCTGGTGCTCCTCAATGGAGTCTACAACTGCTTCTATGCCTTCACCCTTGCTGGCAATGGTCCGGTTGATCGGCGGACGCCAGCCAACATGTTCGGGATTTAATTCCAACATCATTTCAATCTCTATGTTGAGCTTGTCTGTGCCTTCACGATCAGCTTTGTTAATCGTGAACAAATCACCGATCTCAAGTATACCTGCTTTAATAGCCTGAATATCATCACCCATGCCCGGGATTACAACAACCATGGTGGTATCGGCAGTTTTTACGATATCAACTTCAGATTGCCCTACGCCTACGGTTTCAATGATAATGATGTCAAAGCCAAAAGCATCCATCAATTTGACTGCATCGCCTGCTTTTTGCGATAAGCCGCCCAAGCTGCCTCTGGTAGCCATAGAACGGACAAAAATGCCTTCATCCGAAGACAAATCCAACATTCTGATACGGTCGCCCAAGATAGCGCCGCCGGAGAACGGACTGGTGGGGTCTACTGCAATAATGCCAACAGTTTTACCGCGTTTACGGAATTCTTTGGCAAGTTTATCGGTCAAAGTACTTTTGCCAGCACCCGGAGGTCCGGTTATACCAATGACATAAGCATTGCCGGTGTGGGGATATAAAGCTGTCATAATTTCAACAGCATTGTCATACTCGTTTTCAACGGCCGTAATTGCTTTGGCCAGTGCCAAACGGTTGTGGTTTAATACGCCTTCAACAATGTTCAAATTTCACACCGCCTTGTTGAGGTCTGATAAAAATTTTAGGTTGCAAGGCGGACAAGCCGCCTTGCAAATTTTTAAGACCTAATTATTTTACGTTTGCGTTGATGAAGTCAACGATAGCGCTGGTCGGGGTGCCAGGAGTGAATACTTCGGCAATGCCAGCAGCTTTCAGGCCCGGGATGTCAGCGTCAGGAATAACGCCGCCGCCGATAACCAGAACATCGTTCAGGCCTTTTTCTTTCAAAAGTTCTACAACTTTCGGGAAAAGGGTGTTATGAGCGCCGGAGAGCAGGCTCAGAGCAACAACTTTAACGTCGTCCTGCAGAGCAGCTTCAGCGATTTGTTCCGGGGTCAGACGGATACCGGTATAAATTACTTCAAAACCAGCGTCGCGCAATGCACGAGCTACAACTTTAGCACCGCGGTCGTGTCCATCAAGACCCGGTTTTGCTACTAAAACTCTGATATTAGACATTATCTACTTACCTCCCTATTATTGTTGGCTAAGTTAATTACAGCTGGGTATGAGCCTGGTATTCGCCGAATACTTCTCTCATTACGCCGCAGATTTCGCCTTCGGTTGCATAAGCTTTAACAGCTTCGAGGATCAAAGGCATCAGGTTAACGCTTTCATCAGCGCAGCCTGCTTTAAGAGCAGCAAGGGTTTCTTCAACTTTAGCGTTGTCACGGCGAGCTTTCAATGCAGCAATTTTTTCAGCCTGCAGTTTGCCAACAGAGCCGTCTACGCGCAGCAGGTTTTTCGGGGGTTCTTCTTCCTGCTGGAATTTGTTAACGCCAACGATAATACGGTTGCCTTTTTCAACGTCCATCTGCCATTTGTAAGCGGAATCCTGAATTTCTTTCTGGATGTAGCCTTTAGCGATAGCTTCCGGAGCGCCGCCGAGTTCATCAATTTTCTTAATGTAATCCCAGCATTCAGCTTCGATCTTATTGGTCAAAGCTTCTACATAGTAGGAACCGCCCAACGGGTCAATGGTGTCAGCCAGGCCGGATTCGTAAGCAACGATTTGCTGAGTACGCAGAGCGATGGTTACGGATTCAGTAGTCGGCAGAGCCAAAGCTTCGTCTTTGGAGTTGGTGTGCAGGGACTGGGTACCACCCATTACTGCAGCTGCGGTTTGCAGAGCAACACGAACGATGTTGTTGTTCGGCTGCTGAGCGGTCAGCATGGAACCAGCGGTTTGGGTATGTACGCGGAGCATCATGGATTTAGCTTTCTTAGCGCCGAATCTTTCTTTCATAACTTTAGCCCATACACGACGGGAAGCGCGGAATTTAGCAACTTCTTCGAGTACGTTGTTGTGAGCATTCCAGAAGAAGGACAGACGGCCAGCGAAAGCGTCAACGTCCATGCCAGCTTTGATAGCAGCTTCTACATAAGCAATGCCGTCAGCGATGGTGAATGCGATTTCCTGAGCAGCGGTGGAACCAGCTTCACGGATATGGTAACCGGAAATGGAGATGGTGTTCCACAGCGGAACATTTTTGGAGCAATATTCAAAAATGTTGGTGATCAAACGCATGGAGGGTTTCGGCGGGAAGATATAAGTGCCGCGGGCAGCATATTCTTTCAGGATATCGTTCTGAATGGTGCCGCGGAGTTTATCAGCGGAAACGCCTTGTTTTTCAGCAACTGCGATGTACATGCAGAGCAGTACGGATGCAGGAGCGTTGATGGTCATAGAAGTGGAAACTTTGTCCAGAGGAATACCGTCGAACAGGATTTCCATATCTGCCAGGGAGTCGATAGCTACGCCTACTTTACCAACTTCGCCTTCGGACATCGGGTCGGTGGAATCATAACCGATCTGGGTCGGGAGGTCGAATGCGCAAGACAGGCCGCTGCCGCCGTTAGCCAGCAGGTATTTATAACGTTTGTTGGATTCTTCAGCAGTGGAGAAACCAGCATACATACGCATGGTCCAGAAACGGCCGCGGTACATGGTAGGTTGTACACCACGGGTGAAAGGATATTCACCAGGGAAACCGAGGTCTCTTTCATAATCGAAACCTTCGATGTCAAGCGGGGTGTAGAGTCTGTTAGGCTCCAGGTTTGCGCGTTCAGGGAATTTAACCAGTTTAGCTTCTACTTCTTCATGGTATTTAGCTAAGCCAGCTTTCAGAGTTTCATTTGACATTCTCAAATCCTCCTTAAAATTTTTGTTTTCATACTCGGGTTGGACTTCCCGGGTACGGTGAGAGTGTCCGTCAAAGACGGTCTATGGCAAAGCCTTTCGGCTTCGTCAACATATTTATTTAAGCTGTGCCGGAGGACTCGCTACCGCCGGCACAGGCTTAAGCCCCAATTAAACTGGGATTATTTTTCCATGGTGCCGGTTTTGTTGAAGCGGTTATGGAAATCGAAAGCTTCTTCAAGCAGATGCGGAGTCTGGCTGTTGCCGCAAGCTTCGCAAGCTCTGTGGAAGTAATCCAGCAGCATCGGCTGATATTTCGGGTTAGCAATCTGATCAATGATGATCGGAGCTTTTTCTTTCGGAGTCAGGCCACGGAGGTCAGCAACGCCGCGTTCGGAAACGATAACGTCAACGTCGAGGGTTGCATGGTCGATATGGCTGCAGAACGGAACAACGGAGCTGATTTTGCCGCCTTTTGCCAGGGAGTTGGTGAAGAATACGGTGAGGTAACCGTTACGGGCAAAGTCGCCGGAACCGCCAACGCCGTTCATCAATTTGGTGCCGCAGATATGAGTGGAGTTTACGTTGCCGTAAATATCAACTTCAATAGCAGTGTTCATTGCGATAACGCCAATGCGGCGTGCAACTTCAGGGCTGTTGGAGATTTCCTGCGGACGGAGAATCAGGTAAGGTTTGTAATGGTCAAGGTTTTCATAGAATTTTTTCTGGCATTCCGGAGACGGAGTCAGAGCGGTACCGGAAGCAACACGGAGTTTGCCGGCATCGATGAGGTCGAACATACCGTCTTGGATAACTTCGGTGTAAACGGTGAGGTCTTCGAAGTCGGAGTTAACAAGGCCGTTGATAACAGCGTTAGCAACGGAGCCTACGCCGGACTGCAGCGGAAGCAGGTTTTTCGGCAGGCGGCCTTCAGCAACTTCTTTTTTGAAGAATGCTACGAGGTTTTCGCCCATGTGTTTAGCGTCTTCGTCGATTTCGCCGAGCGGACGAACTTTATCGGTGATGTCGCAAGGAACAACAGCAACGATTTTGTCGAGTTCGCAAGGAATGTACGGAGTACCAATGCGGTCTTCCGGTCTTTCGATAGGAATCGGTTTACGGTACGGAGGATCAAGAGGTACATAGGAGTCATGCATGCCTTCCAAACCTACCGGTTGGCTGGTGTTAACTTCTACGATAACTTTTTTAGCGCCTGCTACATAAGAGGAGCTGTTGCCCATGGAGGTGGTCGGGATAAGGCCTACTTTGCCGTCGCCGAGGTCGTTGATTTTGCATACTTCAACGATTGCTACGTCTACGCCTTTGCGGTTAGCCATGAAGCCATAGCGAACCATCTGTGCCATGTGGCTGAGGTGAATGTCAGCATATTTTACTTTACCTTCGTTGATAGCTTTGCGGAGGGTGCCGTTGGTCTGATAAGGCAGGCGGCGGTCCATAATGCCAGCTTCTACCATTGCCTGGTCAATTTCAGGGCCTACAGAAGCGCCGGTCCAAACGTTAACTTTGAAATCGGTGCCTTTGTATCTTTCAGACAGGGCAAGAGGTACAGCTTTCGGATAGCCAGACGGAGTAAAGCCGCTGACACCCAAGTTGTCACCATTGTGAATAAAATCGGTTGCGGCTTCTGCGCTCATTACTTTGCCAGCAACCGCATCGCAAATACGATCTTTAATATCGATCATGTTCCTTCCTCCTTGAAATTAAATATATATGGTTTCTGCCTTTCGGCACTTAACTTATCCGGCGAAAAATACTCTGCAAACGCCAGGCGTTTGTCTATACCGTCCGCCAAATAAGGCAAACCCATAACATAAAAAAGGAGCACTTTAGTGTTATCCCGAAATTTAATAATTAAACTCAATAACGCCAAGTGCCAGCTCACACATTTTCCGGAGCGGGCACGCCCGGACTGCAAGCCGCCGGCGTAAGGCTTCCGTAAGGGTTCCGCTACCCTGTTGTCTGCCAACGCCTGAACATACCTTCTTTTGGTTTCTTTATATACTTCGACACCACCTGTAAAATTCCTTCTGCCGAAGCTCTATTTGTGATATTTTTTTGAAATTTTTTATGAAATTGCCGTTAAATATTCAGATTTTCATCTAACGATATTATAGCACATAACCTGTCAGGATATTTTCTGAATTTTTAACAAGCTCAGGCCCTTTTCTGACCCTTACAATATAATAGCAGTAAAATTGTAACATGGCAAGCCTTTTGTTTACATTTTTTAAAGAAATACCCTTCAGACTCAAAAGTCCGAAGGGTATTTTATAGCATTTTATTAGTATATTTAACGTATTTGCTGGTGATAGTGCGTGTGCAGGAGATTGTGTGCTTTTTTCCCAAGCGGTTTGCCCAGCCAAGTATCATAAAGTTCAATTATTTCAGGATTTTCGTGCGATTTTCGTAACTCATTGGCTCTGTCACAATCAAAGAGTCCCTTTCTGCGCAGTTTCCTGATTTCGGCATTAACCGGAACAGGCTGTCCGCCGCCGCCAATGCATCCGCCCGGGCACGCCATTACTTCAATGAACTGATAATCGGCAGTGCCGTTTTTAACACGCTCCAGCATTTCCATTGCCGATTTAAGAGTATGCACAACGGCAATTTTTATTTTTTTGCCGGCAATTTCAATTTCCGCCTCGCGGGTATGTTCCATGCCGCGCACTTCTTCATAATCAACGTGCGGAAGGTTTTCGCCCGCAAGAACATCAGCCACGGTTCTAAGCGCAGCTTCCATAACGCCGCCTGTTGTGCCGAAAATTACGCCTGCGCCGCTGCCGGTGCCAAGCGGAGAATCAAAGTTTTCTTCCGGCAGATTTTTAAAATCAATGCCTGCTTCGCGTATCATGCGCCCAAGCTCGCGCGTGGTAATTACTATATCAACGTCGCGGTAACCGGAATCGCACATTTCAGGCCTTGCGGCTTCCGCCTTTTTGGCCGTGCACGGCATAACCGATACGCTGACTATTTTGGCAGGGTCAATGCCGGCTTTTTCCGGATAATAGGTTTTGGCGATTGCACCGAACATCTGCTGGGGCGATTTGGCCGTAGAAAGATGGTCCAAGAGCTCAGGATATTTCAGTTCAATCATATTAACCCAGCCCGGGCTGCACGAAGTAATCATCGGCAGCAGCCCGCCGTTTTGCAGGCGGTCTAAAAATTCATAGCCTTCTTCCATAATGGTAAGGTCGGCAGAAAAATCAGTATCAAAAACTTTATCAAAACCCAGATGGCGCAGTGCTGCAACCATTTTGCCGGTTACAATGCTGCCGGGTTCCATGCCAAGTTCTTCACCAATGGCAACGCGCACGGAAGGCGCGGTCTGCACAATAACGATTTTGTCGGGGTCGTTAATGGCATCCCAAACTTTTTCAGTGTCGTCGCGTTCAACAATGGCGCCGGTCGGGCAAACGCTGGCGCACTGGCCGCAGTAGCTGCACGCCACATTGCCGAGGTCCTGTTCAAACGCAGTTGAAACGATGGTATCAAACCCGCGGTTGGCAAAGCTGTAAACATTCATGCCCTGCACATCGCGGCAAACGCGTATGCAACGCCCGCAGAGAATGCATTTTTCCTGGTCGCGCACAAGGCAGGGGTTGCTGCCATCAATAGTATGGGCTTTGCGTGCGCCGCCTTCAAAGCGGATTTTGCGCAGGCCAAGGTCTGCGGCAATTTTTTGCAGTTCGCAGTCCCCGCTTTTCTGGCAGGACAGGCAGTCTTTGGGGTGGTTCGCCAAGAGCAGTTCAACAACCATTTTGCGCGCTGCCCTTACTTTAGGCGTATTGGTTTTAACTACCATGCCTTCCGCTACCGGATATACGCAGGATGCAACAAGGCTTCTTGCCCCGCTTGCTTCCACCACGCACAGGCGGCAGGCGCCTTCCGGCGCAAGCTCCGGATGATAGCACAGAGTTGGTATATAAATTCCGGCACTGCGTGCCGCTTCCAAAATCGTTGCATTTTTAGGGGCCTGTACAGTTTGCCCATTGATTGTTAAGGTAACCATTTCCATTGTTCTGCCCCCTTATCCCTTAACTATTGCCTTAAACGGGCAGGCTGCCATGCAGGCGCCGCATTTAATGCATTTAGTGGTATCAATAACGTGCTGGCTGCGCGGCTGTCCGCTGATGGCCTGAACCGGGCACTGGCGTGCGCAGAGGCCGCAGCCTTTGCATTTATCCGTAATCTGATAGTTGGCAAGTTTTTCGCATACTCCTGCCGGGCAGCGTTTTTCTTTAATATGCGCTTCGTATTCATCGCGGAAATATTTAAGCGTACTGAGTACGGGGTTAGGCGCTGTCTGCCCAAGGCCGCAGAGTGCAGTTTCTTTAATATTGCCGGCCAGTTCTTCCAAAAGTTCAATATCGCCTTCGCGCCCCTGCCCTTCCGTAATGCGGGTTAAAATTTCCAGCATACGTTTGGTGCCTTCGCGGCAGGGAGTACATTTGCCGCATGATTCAGACTGGGTAAAGTTAAGGAAGAATTTGGCAACGTCAACCATACAGGTGTCTTCGTCCATAACTACAAGGCCGCCGCTGCCCATCATTGCGCCGACGGAAATCAGCGAATCGTAATCAACGGAAAGGTCGAGCATGGATTCCGGCAGGCAGCCGCCGGACGGGCCGCCAATCTGCACGGCTTTGAATTTTTTGCCGTTGGTAATGCCGCCGCCGATATCAAAAATAATCTCGCGCATGGTAATGCCCATCGGCACTTCGGCAAGGCCTGTGTTATTGATTTTACCGGTAAGGGCAAATACTTTGGTGCCTTTGGATTTTTCCGTGCCGAAGCCGCAGTACCAGTCTGCGCCATTGGTAATAATGGAAGCAACGTTGGCAAAAGTTTCTACGTTGTTAATATTGGTAGGCTTGCCCCACAGGCCCGATACTGCCGGGAACGGCGGGCGCGGGCGCGGCATGCCGCGGCGTCCTTCGATAGATGCCATAAGCGCGGTTTCTTCACCGCATACAAAGGCACCGGCGCCTTCTTTTATATGAATTTTAAAACTGAATTTGCTGCCGAAAATGCTCTTGCCCAAAAGGCCCATTTGTTCGGCCTGGTCAATAGCTATGCGCAGGCGCTTGATAGCCAGCGGATATTCCGCACGCACATAAATATAGCCTTCGTCGGCACCAATGGCATAACCGCAGATTGCCATGCCTTCAAGCACTTTATGCGGGTCGCCTTCAAGCACGCTGCGGTCCATAAAAGCACCGGGGTCGCCCTCGTCGGCGTTACAGATAACATATTTTTTATCGTTTACGGAATTAGCGGCAAACTGCCATTTCATACCGGTGGGGAACCCGCCGCCGCCGCGTCCGCGCAGACCGGATTTTTTAACTTCGTCGATAACCTCCTGCGGAGTCATGGTGGTAACGGCTTTGGCAAGCGCCTCATAGCCGCCTACCGCAATATATTCTTCTATCTGTTCAGGGTTAATGGCGCCGCAGTGTTCAAGCACCAGGCGTTTTTGCTTTTTATAAAAATTAATTTCCGAATAGGAAGGAATCTGTTCATGCGTAAGCGGTTCGTGGTATAAAAGGCGTTCAACAATGCGCCCTTTAAACAGATGGCTTTCTACAATTTCTTCCACATCTTCCGGTTTTACGCGGCAGTAAAAAGTACCTTCCGGGTAAATAATTACCAGCGGGCCATGCTCGCAAAAGCCGTGGCAGCCGGTTTCTACAATCATAACCTCGTCGCTCAGCCCTTTTTGTTCAAGCTGTTTGGCAAACTCCAGCTGCACTTCTTTGCTGCCCGCAGATTTACAGCCGGTACCGCCGCAGACAAGGACATGTGCTCTTATATGCTGCATAAAAAACCCTCCCCGATTTTATTCCTGTTCTATCTTGCCTACAACAAGCTCCTGCACTACTCTACCGTTAACTACGTGTTCGGCAATAATTTTTTTAACATCTGCCGGTTTTACTTTGCCGTAGGTAATGCGCGGTTCCCCAGGCCGCACAACATCCACCAGCACTTCTTTTTCGCACATGCCGATACAGCCGGTCTGCTGCACCTGCACATCCGTCAGATGGCGTACAGCCAGTTCGTCAAGCACGGCTTTCATTACTTCGCGCGCACCGGCAGCAATGCCGCAGGTGCCCATGCCGATAATAATTTTGGTAGTACTGTTCTGACGGACTTTAATATCGTTCTTCAGCTTTTCCCTTAAAGCCTTCAAATCCTCCAAAGTTTTCATTTTATTCCTCCTGCCCGGCATGCAGCGCGCCAAGCTGCTGCCTCAGATATTCTTCAGTCCAGCGGTAAATTTCCGGATGCGCAAAATCGGTGTCTTGCCCCAAAACCTCACGCACTTGGCGAGTGTCAAAGCAAAAAGCGCCGTTTGCCGCTTTATAGTTAAAAACAAGGTTAAGTTCAGGCGCACCTGCCAGCAAAACGGCAATGCTGCCTGCAATATCGCCCAAAGGCGGACGGTCAATGTTATCTGCCTTAAAAGCGGCTTTAACAACTGTGCCCTCTCCCGGCTGCGATTTAATATCAAAATAACCGCCGCACTGGCTTGTTACCATATCCATAAAGGGTATTCCCATGCCTACTTTGCGCGTCAGGCGTGTGGTAACAAACGGGTCGCGCACTTTTTTAACCATTTCTTCCGTCATGCCGCGCCCGTCGTCACTGATAGAAAAAGTAAAATATCCGTTTTCGTTTTCCTCAATGTCAATTTGCAGATTACGGGCACCGGCCTCAACCGAGTTTTGCGCCAAATCAAGTATATGCAGTGAAAGCTCTCTCATAATTACTGGTATTTTGCCAAAATAGCCTTTAATTTATCAGGCGTCAGCCTGCCGTGGGTATCTTCGTTAACCTGCATAACAGGAGCCAGGCCGCATGCGCCGATGCAGGCAACCGTTTCCAGCGTAAAGCGCAGGTCGTCAGTTGTATGCCCTGCTTTAATGTCAAGTTCTTTTTCCAGCGCCTGCAGAATAGTTTTACCGCCGCGTACGTGGCAGGCAGTGCCCTGGCATACGCGGATAATATTGCGCCCGCGCGGATTAAGATGGAACTGAGAATAAAAAGTTACAACGCCGTAAATCTGCGCAATGGGGGTGCCGGTTTGTACGGCAACATATTCCAGCGCGTCTTTAGGCAGATAATTATACAAGGATTGTACTTCCTGTAAAATCGGAATCAGTGCGCCCTTAACGCCTTCATATTTGGCAAGGATTGCGTCAATGCGGGTCTTTTCCGGATTTTCGCCGCCGCAGCAGCTGCATGTTCTCTCCACAAAGCTCATAGTACATTCTCTCCTTACTGTTAAATTTAAATGTACATATATTACTATAACAAAACACCGGCTTATATGCAACACTAATTAACATGTATACTTTAATTAGTATACACTATATAATTTTTAATAATCACGGTTCTCCAAAAAAAAGCCCGGCTGCCAGCTGCGCCCGTCCTCTGCCGCAAGCGCCAGTTTCAGCTCTGCCACCGTTAAACTTTTAACCGTAATTAAATTTTTAGGGCCGTTAATAAAGCTGTCCATCATGTGCGCGTCGCTGTCGGTAACATAGTTTAAGCCGCCAAGCGCCAGTTTCAGCTTCTGTTCTTTTAATTCCCTAATGCCGGCAGCGCTTATTTCAGCCGCTGCCAGCCCCATATCCGAAGGCAGAAAGCCAAGCTGCATCAAGAGGCTGTACGATGGCCTGTCCACATGCGCAGCTATTGCCATGCCGCCCATGGCGTTTACTTTTTGTATAACTTCCGCAGCGGGCAGTTTTAATGGCCCAAGCAGCATACGTTCTTCTTCGGCTATAAAGTTATCGTCGTCATCAACAATAAACTGCGCGCCAAAACGCTCTGCATTGTTTTTTAGCCCGCTCATATTGGCATCCACTATTTTCTGCCACGCGGCCAGCTGCTCCAGCGTATCAAACAGCACAACTATGTGCGCTTCTTCGCGGCATTCAACTTCCATGCCCGGAAAAACCTTAACACCGTAGTTTTTGGCTGCTTCAACCGCCGCCGCGGCATTGGCGGAAGCATTATGGTCCGTAATGGCAACCGCGTCTACGCCGTACTGTGCCGCCCGCATAACAATATGGTGCGGCGTCATTTCTATTTCCGCGCAGGGCGAAAGCAGGGTATGGATATGGAAATCAGCCAGTAAGGTTCTCATTTTCCGTTGGTAATGCCGAGGGCATAAAGCTGCCCGGCTACAACATAAGCAGGCAAATCAGTAACGGCAATATTTATATTATTGGCATCGGCTTTTTTCAGCGTTTCTTCTTCTACCGGGGCGCCGCCTGCCACAACCACTGCCGAAAGGCCTATTAAAGATGCCACTGCAGCCACGTTCTGATGCCCCTGCATTGTTACCCATACCATGCCGGGTTCGGCCTGCCCCATAACATTGCTTAAAAGGTCAGAAGCATAGCCGCCCGTAACCTCGGCCTGCATGTCGCCGGTATGCGTTAAAAGCTGCAACTTCAAGCTGTTAATTACTTCCTTTATCTGCATTGTTTTCTTCTCCGTTATCGTTAAAATCATTATTGTCAATAGGTATCTGCCGTGCAAGTTCCAGCATGCCGTGCGCAAGTTTTTTAACGCTGGCGCGCAGTTTAAAAATGCAGTCTATTTCCGTTGCCTTACCCTGAACAATATCTTCCGCAAGGCACTGGCAGTTTGGTGCGCCGCAGGCACCGCAGTCCAGCCCCGGAAGGGAATTGAGCACTTCTTCCATTTGTTCAAACTTTTTCATGGCTTCCAAAATATCGTCGTCAAGCTGCATCATCGGGCGCGGCACCAGTTTTTTTACATAAGCGCCGGATTTGGGGAAGCCCTCGCAGACCATGCTCTGCTTCATTGCCTCCACCCTGTCTGCCGGTTCGTGCTCACGCATCCGCGCAAGGCGCAGCTTAAGGTTCTTTTCCGCCACAAATTTATTTTCAGCCGTCAGCGGGCCGCCGATACAGCCGCCGCTGCACGCGCTGCATTCCACATAATCAACGTCCGGCATTTTATTCATGGAAATCTGCTCCAGCACGTCATATACGTTTTCTATGCCATGCACCGCCAGCCCTTTTTCCACGCCTACGGCTGCAAGTTCGCCGCCGTAACAGCCCCAGCCCATGCCGTAGGAAGAAGCCGCGGTTATTTTTTTGCTTTCTTTAACGCTGCCGATAGAGCGCATCAGCCTGCCGTAAATTTCCGAAATTGCAATGCTGCCGCTGAGCTGCGTATGCACTACGTCTACCGACTGGCGGATATTGGCGTCTTTCGACGGGCATGGCGCCAGAAACCATACGCCAATCTGTGATTCTTCAAGCCCCAGCCGTTCCATAGCCTCTTTTTTTACATAAATTGCGGCAGCCTCCACAGGCGGCAGTACCGGCACCACCTGTTTGATAAGTTCCGGGAACTTAACCTGAATAAGGCGCAGCACCGCCGGGCAGGTGCAGGAAATTAAAGGCTTGCGCCCGCCATTGTAGTTTTTAATGTAGTCTGCAATTTCCAGGGAAATATATTCCGAAGCCACAGCCACATCAAAAATTTCATCAAAGCCAAGGTTGCTTAAGCCCCCACGTATTGTTTCCTCCGAAATATCGGCCGGAAACTGCGCATACAGCGAAGGAGGAGGCAAAACGATATTATATTGGTATTTTTTTATTTCTTCCAGTTTGTCCGAATATGCTTCTACCGCGTGATACGCACAGCGGCGCATACATTCGCCGCAGTCTATGCAGCGCGCCGCGATAAGTTCGGCCTTGCCGTTGCGCACCCTGATAGCATCGGTAGGGCACGCCTTAACGCAGGTTACGCAGCCTTTGCATTTCGAAGGCACAAAGCGGACAGAATGAATATAGCCTTCTGCCAATGGGCTCACCTCTTTTACAAGTCTTCGCTGATATGCTTAAACTCCATTGTGATGGAGGTTCCTTCTCCTATTTTAGATTGTATGTCGAATTTATCACTGCATTTCATCATGTTGGGCAGGCCCATACCGGCGCCAAAACCCATCTGGCGGATATAATCCGGCGCTGTCGACCAGCCTTCCTGCATGGCAAGCTTAATATCCGGTATGCCGGGGCCGTGGTCGGTAATATTGATTACGGTATGGTCCTGAAAAATTTCCGCAGCAACCTTGCCGCCGCCGGCGTGAATAAGCACGTTCATTTCCGCCTCATAAGTGCCGATGGCTATGCGGCGCACAATATCTGCCGGTATGCCTATTTTTTGCAGCATGCGCTTAATACCGCTCGAGGCTTCCCCGGCACGGTCAAAATCGCCGCCTGCCACATCATAGCTTATTTTTACAGATTTAGCCTCCGTCATAACCCGCAGCCCCCTTTTTCCTGCGAACATCCGCGCAGCCCGGCCACATATAACAGCCCGCAGGCTTCAAACAGAGTGCAGTTTGTTGAAAGCACCGGCATCTGCGCTTCACGCGCAAAGTCCAGAAAATCCGGCCCGGGCAGCTTGCCGCGTACTATAATAATGCCGCACAAATCGGTAATGCCCGCCGTACGGATAACCTGCATATTTGTAAGGCCTGTACACAAAAGGGTATTGCATTTGGTAAAAGCCAGCACATCACTCATAAGGTCGCTGCCGCAGCAGGTTTCAACGGGGCGTTCCATCAATTCTTCTCCCACAAGGATTTTTGCTTTTAAAACCCTCTGTACATCCTTTAAATTCATTTTTCCCTCCATAAAAATTAAAAATTTTCTGATTTTATTGTAGCGTGTCTGTCCCGGTATGTAAAGCAATTTTCTGCCGCCCGCTGCGGCTCAGCCTGTTTAAAAGGCTGCATTGCATCATTACCATCGACACGCACCAGAACAAAAGTCCCATATCCATATTAAAGTACACATGGTCGGTAAGGCCGCCTGCCAAAATGCCAACCAATGCCGCCAGATACCCCTGCCCTACGGCGCGCAGCCACGGGCGCACGCCTTTTACTGCCAGCTTAAAGGCATGCCAGGCAAAAACGGCAAGCACCAGCACAAAAACAATCAGCCCGTGCCAGCCGAGCTCTGCCAGAACATTAAGCATCAGGTTATGGCAGTGGTACATAATTACATTGGGGTTGTTCAAATAAAAATCGTATTCCGGGTAAATATACTGAAACCCGTACCAGCCTACGCCGTAAGGGTGTTCTTCTATAATAAAAAGCGTACTTTTAAGGTAGGCAAAGCGCAGCGCCACGGAGGTATCCTGCGTGCCGAAAATAGACATCAGCCGGTGCCATACCGCACCGTGCATAAAATATATGCCTCCTGCCGCACAAACTGCCAGCGGAATGAGCCATTTGCGCCAGAAAAACAAAAAGTAAAAAATCATGGCGCAGGCGCAGGCCACCCAGTTGCCGCGCGAAAAAGTATAAACAAGGCTTATGCCAAGCACTGCTGCCAGCACCAGTAGAAAACCGCGTATTTTACCTGTTGTTATTTTTATAAACGGAACGGCTATGCTTAAAAGCAGCACCAGATAACCGGCAAAAATATTTGGGTTAATTAAAGTGCCGACAACGCGTGTTTTAAGTTCCGGAAACTGCGAAGGGTCTACCCACGGGTCGGTAGGCACAACGCCGGTAAAATGCTGGTAAATGCCAAGCATGCCGTTGGCAAAGCCTGCCAGCAAAAGCACGGCCAAAAGCAGCAAAGGGCGCGGCCATTCGCGGGGTTTCTGCCAGTCAAAATCAAGTTTGCCGTCGCCGCCATAGCGCAGCACAAGCCATACCAAAAGCACGTACTGCCCTACAACGTAGCCAAAATTATAGGCCGAAACGGCACTATCTGCCGAGAAGCGCAGCGAATACCAGGTATTTGCCAAAAGCAGGTATAAAAGCCCCTGCTGCACGCGCGGCAGCACAGGCACGCGCTTTAATTTGCGGTACTTAACAGCCACCGCCAGCCCCGCAAAAAAAGTCACCGCCACCATCAGCAGCGTAAACACCTGGTTTACCGGTATTACTGCCGCCGTAAAAAGCAGCAGCCAAAATACATATTTTTCTGCACTGTGGTATTTGGCAACGCCGCCCATTAATTGCACCTTGCCTTTTCTTCCATTAATCTTGTTTTAAACGTGCCTACCAAATATAACGAACCGCAAATAACTACAACGCCGCCGCTACCGGCTTCGTTAACCGCCTCAAGGTACGCCTCATAAACATCACTGCGCGGCGCGGCGTTAGCACCGATAATATTTGCCAGCTCCTGCGGCTTTGCAGCGCGTTCGCCGCCGTCCGCCGGTACGGTGTAAACCAAATCCATCGGGCGCACAATGGTGTGCAGAACATGCTGCATATCCTTATCACCCATCATGCCTATAACAAAAACGCGTTTCTGATTCGGATAAAATTTATCAAGCGCCTTGCGCAGAGCTTCCGCGCCGTTAGGGTTATGCGCACCGTCTAAAATAACATCCGGCTTTTCGCCAATGCGCTCCAGCCTTCCGGGCCAGAAGGTATTGGCAACGCCGATATGCAGCGCAAGTTCGTTAATGCGGTCATCCTGCTTGGAAACAAGTTTTGCCGCCACTATTGCAACAGAAGCATTGGCAATCTGATGTTCACCGGCTAGTTTAATGGTGTAATCGCTGCTGTAAACATCACCTGCATGCAGGGTAAAGGTCTGCCCGTCCATCGTGCTTTCTTTTTCTTCGCCCCAAAAAGCGCGCCCGTAAATATACACCGGCGCCTGCTTAAACATGCTTACAGCGCGGATAGGCCCAATGGCGTCATCGCCCGCAGCCGCAGTAACCACAGGCACTTTTTCTTTTATAATGCCCGCCTTCTGCATGGCAATGCGCTCTATGGTAGTGCCGAGCTTGTCGCAGTGGTCAAGCGCCACATTGGTAATAACGCTTACCACCGGCGTAATTACGTTAGTGCTGTCCCACAGGCCGCCAAGCCCTACTTCTATAACGGCATAATCAACTTTTTCCAAAGCAAAATGCAAAAAAGCCGCCGCCGTTAAAACTTCAAACTGAGTGGGCTGTTCGCACACGCCCTTGGCAACAATGCTGTCTGCCGCCTGCTTAACGGCGCTTATAACCAGTGCAAAAGCCTCGTCCGTAATATCGTTATTGTTAATGCTGATGCGTTCATTGTATTTTACAAGATGCGGCGAAATAAACTTGCCGGTTTTTAAATTACCTGCCAAAAGGATATTGGCAATCATGCTGCTTACGGAACCTTTGCCGTTGGTTCCAGTTACATGCACGCTTTTAAATTTATCCTGCGGATTGTCAAGTTCTTTTAAAAGCGCTTCAATGCGCTCCATGCCAAGTTTAATGCCAAATTTTCCAAGGCTGTCCAAATAAGCCAAACTTTCATTATAATTCATTGCTGTTCTCCCGGTTATATTAATATATGCAAAACGGCACGGCCAAAACTGCCGTGCCGTTTCAACCCTTTATTTAATTTTACTTTAATTCTGCCAAATATGCCATACGTTTTTTCACGGCTTCAATTTTACCGCTTAATTCTTCATATTTAGCGCGTTCTTTGGCAATAACGTCTTCCGGCGCTTTAGCCAAAAATCCTGCATTGTTCAGTTTGCCGCCAGCGCGCTGCAAATCTTTTTCCATTGCGGCAAGTTCTTTGCTCAGGCGCTGGGTTTCTTTTTCAACGTCAATCAAACCGGCTAAAGGCAGGTATACTTCAATGCCGGTTACAACGGCTGCCATGGCGTTTTCCGGTTTTTCGCCGTTAAGCGGGCGCAGCTCAAGGTTATCAATGCCGCCCAGCAGTTTAATGTAGCTGTCGTTATGGGCAACAACCTCGCGCAAATCTTCGCTTACAAGCATAATTGCCGGAATTTTTTTGCCCGGGTTAGCATTAACTTCGGCACGCATATTGCGGATAGCCTTAATGCTGTCCATAATGGCGTTCATGCCGCGTTCTGCTTCGGGGTCAACCAGGCTTTCGTCAGCCACAGGCCATTTGGAAATCATAATGCTTTCCGCTTCGTGCGGCAGGCACTGGTAAATTTCCTCGGTAATAAACGGCATGTACGGATGCAAAAGCTTCATGGCAGATACCAGCACGGTTGCCAGCACATGCTGCGCGGTTGCGCGTTCAGCCGCAGCTTCTTTGTTGTAAAGGCGCGGTTTGGCAATTTCAATGTACCAGTCGCAAACTTCGCTCCAGATAAAATCGTAAATGGCGCGTCCTGCCTCGCCAAGCTCAAAGCGTTCCAACAGGCCGGTAACGTCTTTAACGGTATCCTGCAAACGCGAAAGAATCCATTTATCAGCCAGCGTATAAGGCGCAAGTTCTGCGTCCTTGTCGTAGCCTTCCATATTCATCAGCGCAAAGCGCGATGCGTTCCAAATCTTATTTGCAAAGTTGCGGGTGCCTTCCACGCGTTCCCAGTAAAAACGCATGTCGTTGCCCGGAGTGTTGCCTGTAATAAGCATAAAGCGCAGAGTATCGGCGCCGTATTTTTCAATAACTTCCAGCGGGTCGATGCCGTTGCCGAGCGATTTACTCATCTTGCGTCCCTGGCTGTCGCGCACAAGGCCGTGGATGAATACTTTTTCAAACGGAATTTCCTTCATAAATTCCATGCCCATAATCAGCATGCGCGCAACCCAGAAGAAAATAATATCGTAACCGGTTACAAGCACGCTGGTAGGATAGAACTGTTTAAGCAGTTCGGTGTTATCCGGCCAGCCCATGGTAGAGAACGGCCACAGAGCGGAGCTGAACCAGGTGTCCAGTGCGTCCTCGTCCTGATGGATATGCGTGCTGCCGCATTTCGGGCATTTTTCAAGGTCGGTGCGGCTGGCGCTCATTTCGCCGCAGTCATCGCAGTACCAAACAGGAATGCGGTGGCCCCACCAAATCTGGCGGCTGATGCACCAGTCGTGAATGTTTTCCATCCAGCCGGTATAGTTTTTGGTAAAGCGTTCCGGCACAAACTGGGTGCGCCCGTCGGTAACGCAGTCCACAGCGGCTTTTACAAGCGGCTGCATTTTTACAAACCACTGCGTGGAAACAAGCGGCTCTACAATATTATGGCAGCGCTGGCAATGGCCAACTGCGTGGCTGTGTTCTTCTATTTTAACAAGGTAGCCTTCTTCTTTTAAACGCGCAACAATCTGTTTGCGGCATTCGTAACGTTCCAAACCGGCAAACGGCCCTGCTTCTTCCGTCATAACGCCGTCTTTGCCGATAACAACAATCTCCGGCAGGTTATGGCGCAGTCCCATTTCATAGTCGTTAGGGTCATGCGAAGGAGTAATTTTTACAGCGCCGGTACCGAATTTGGTATCAACATAGCTGTCGGCAATTACCGGAATTTCGCGGTTCAAAATAGGCAGGCGCAAAGTTTTGCCGATAAGTTTTGCATAGCGTTCATCTTCCGGGTTAACGGCAACCGCGGTATCGCCGGGAATGGTTTCCGGACGGGTGGTGGCAATGGTTAAATAGGTATCTTCTTCGCCAACAACCGGGTAGCGTACATACCACAAATGGCCCAGAGTATCTTCATGTTCAACTTCGATATCGCTTAAAGCGGTATGGCAGTTAACGCACCAGTTGGTAATGCGGGTGCCTTTATAAATAAGCCCTTTTTCAAACAGGCTTACAAAAGTTTCGCGTACGGCGCGGCTGCACCCTTCGTCCATGGTAAAGCGCTTGCGTTCCCAGTCGCACGAAATGCCCAGGCATTTTAACTGGTTAATAATGCGGTCGCCGTATTCTTCCTTCCAAGCCCAAACACGTTTTACAAATTCTTCGCGGCCAAGGTCAAAGCGGGTTTTGCCTTCTTCTTTTTTCAGCACTTCTTCTACCTTAATCTGGGTAGCAAGGCCGGCATGGTCATAACCGGGCATCCACAAAGTGTTGTCGCCCATCATGCGGTGCCAGCGGATTAAAATATCCTGCAAAGTGTTGTCAAGCGCATGGCCCATGTGCAGCTTGCCGGTAATGTTCGGAGGCGGAATTACAATGCTGAACGGCTTTTTGCCCGGTTCCGGCTCTGCATGGAAATATCTGTTCTTTTCCCAAAATTCATACCATTTCTTTTCAACAGAAGCGGGGTCATAAACTTTGGGGATGTTGTGTTCTTCTGTCATGTTTATTCCTCCAGTCATAAATTTGCAAAAGTAATAAAAAACGTCCTGTTTATTACAAACAGGACGACAAAATCGCGGTACCACCTATCTTCCCGGCCAAAGCCGGACACCTTGAAACGCTTAACGCACGCTTACGGGCAAACTTACTTTCAGTTCAGCCTGCCAACTCCCGGACTACTTCAAAGCCATTGCTTTAGGCACGTTGCAGCCGTGCGCGCCCTCTCTGCAAAAGCCTGTGCTTTTACTACTTCCGTTCATAGTTATTAACAATATTTTGATAGTTAATATCTTATCAATTTCAAGGCGCGCTGTCAAGCGCAGAACAGGTTTATAAAGTTATTTTGTTTTACCGGCAGGTTCGTGGCAATGGCAGCAGCCGCCGCTTTCGCAGCCGGAACAGCCACCGCCCGGGCAGCCTATACATTCGCCGCGGCGGAATTTTTTCCAGCAATAGCGCGCCGCCATAACAATTGCAGCAAGTAAAACAGCACTGATAATCCATGTAGCCACAGCTGTTTGCTCCTTTCTTTAAAAGACGCTGTAAACTGCGCAGGAACAAAGCCAGCGCAGTTTACGTTTTAACATTATTATATCACAAAGGTTTTAATTAAGCATTTACCGAACGCAGGGATTCTTTAGCTTTCGGCGCCGGGCGGAACATCATATACAGCATGATGATCGCAACCACGCAGGCGGCAGCAGTCATGCCCGTAAAGGCTTCGCCCATGATGAGCACAAGCCCGAACTGATAAATCATAAAGGTCATGGCATAAGCAAATACGTTCTGGAAGATGATGGCAAACCACAACCATTTGCGGCTGCCGAGTTCTTTGTTCATGGTGGTAATTGCTGCCAGGCACGGGCTGTCAAGCAGGTTGAATACCAGGAAGCTGAACGCCGCCATCGGATTTTGGAACATGCCCATGGTTGCTGCCCACAAGCTTGCATCGTCTTCGGCAAGTTCACCAACGCCAATCAATACGCCGATGGTGCTGACAATGGCTTCCTTAGCAACGAAGCCGGAGATAGAAGCCGCAACAGCCTGCCATTCGCCAAAGCCCAGCGGTGCAAAAATCCAGGCGATTGCCCCGCCCATGGAAGCGATAAAGCTGTCTTCAGGTTCTACCATGCCATAACCTTCAGCGCCAATGCCGTAAGTGGAAAGATACCACATTACCACGCAAACAAGGAACAGAACGGTTGCAACCTTTTTAATGAAGGCAAAGCAGCGTTCCCAGGTATGCAGCAATACGTTTTTAGCAGCCGGAATATGGTACTGCGGCAGTTCCATAACAAACGGTGCAGGGTCGCCTGCAAACATTTCGGTTTTCTTTAAAATCAGGCAGGAAAATACAACGGATATAATGCCGATGAAGTACATAATCGGTGCCATGTACCAGTCGCCGCCCATAATCGCACCGGCAATCAAAGCAATAACCGGCAGTTTTGCGCCGCAGGGAATGAAAGTTGTCGTCATAATCGTCATACGGCGGTCGGTCTCAGTTTCGATAGTGCGGGTTGCCAGAATACCGGGCACGCCGCAGCCGGAGGAAATAAGGAACGGAATGAAGCTTTTGCCGGACAGGCCAAACTTATGGAAAATACGGTCCATAATAAACGCGATACGCGCCATATAACCGCAGTCCTCAAGCAGCGCCAGCAGGAAGAACATAATTGCCATCTGCGGCACAAAGCCAATCGGTGCGCCAAGGCCGCCGATAATGCCGTCAACCACCAGCGATACCTGCCATTCGGCAGCACCGGCATTTTCCATAGCTTCCTGTACGGAAGGCATAATCATTTCGCCGAACAGCACATCATTAGTCCAGTCGGTAACATCCGTGCCGATTGTAGTAACGGCAATATAATAAACAAAGAACATTACGGCTGCAAAAATAGGCAGAGCCAAAATGCGGTTCGTAACAATCTGGTCAATCTTATCGGAAGTAGTCATGCCTACTTTAACTTTTTTAACACAATCGGCCATTAAGCCGGTAATGTAATCATAGCGGGCGTTGGTAATGATGCTTTCGCAGTCGTCATCAAGCTTTTCTTCAACACCAGCAATAATTTTTTCAAGCTGCTTTTGAATAACATCCGGCAGATTATATTTAGCCCATACTTCGCGGTCGCGCTCAAACAATTTAACAAGCGTCCATCTTGCACCGGTTTCCGGCAGGGAACTGCCCATAATGTACTTAATTTCTTCCAGCGCTTTTTCCACATCAGCGTTAAAATGCAAGGGCTTGCACTCAACGGTTTTGGCTTTGGCCATTTCAACGGCTTTGGCGGCAGCTTCTTTCAGCCCCAGCCCGCTTAAAGCGGAAGTTTCAACAACCGGGCAGCCAAGCTTTCTGCCAAGCGCAGCAGTATCAATTTTATCGCCGTTTTTACGGACAATATCAATCATATTCAGCGCAATAACAACAGGCACGCCCATTTCAAGCAGCTGGGTTGTTAAATACAGGTTGCGTTCAATGTTGGAACCGTCTACCAGGTTTAAAATAACATCAGGATGTTCATTAATAATATAATTACGGGAAACAACTTCCTCCAACGTATACGGAGAAAGCGAATAAATACCCGGCAGGTCAGTAACAATTACATCGCTGTAACCTTTTAGCCTGCCTTCTTTTTTCTCAACAGTAACGCCCGGCCAGTTGCCAACATACTGGTTCGCACCGGTTAAATTATTAAACATGGTTGTTTTACCGCAGTTAGGGTTGCCAACCAATGCAATTTTTACAGCCACTTCAATCCCTCCTCAAATCATTCAACCACAATGTTTTCAGCTTCGCCTTTGCGCAGCGAAAGCTCGTAGCCCCTTACAGTTACTTCAATAGGGTCACCGAGCGGCGCAACCTTACGCACATAAATTTCTGTGCCCTTGGTAATGCCCATATCCATAATGCGGCGTCTTACAGCGCCTTCTCCCCCAAGCCGGCTTACTTTAACAGTCTGGCCGCACTCAACATTTTTAAGCGTTTTCATGGCATACCTCCGTTAAATCATTATTTTTGAAGCAAGATCTTTGTTTAAAGCAACACGCGCGTCTTTAACATTGACGATTAAATTTCCGGCAAGTTTGGATACGACGGTAATAGCTGCCCCTTCTACAAACCCCATGCTTTCCAAAAAACGTACTGTTTCATTTCTTCCGCGTACGGCTTTAATGGTGTTTACCTCGCCGGTTGCGGCAAAAGTCAACGGCATAATTGGAACCATCCCCTTCTTCTGTATAGCCGGAGCTAACCTTATATTGCTTTTTAAGTTAGTTTATTCTAACTTTCTTTGCAAATTGTAGTTTACTACCGCTAACAAATTTTGTCAATAAGTTTTAGTAAACTTTTTTTGTAAATAAACTTTTACAAAACATACTTGACAAAAAAACAAAGCCTTATTACAATTTAGTTAATCTTTTTGCACTGCAACTACAGTACAAGCTGATCAGGCCGTAAAACCGGCCGGGCCTTACGGCAGCAGATTATCCTACATCTGCGGGACAGGAGTAGTTCCGCAGATGTATTTTGTTTTAAGGAGAAATTTAAATGCAGCAAGACCAATCTTTAAATCAAGACCTTGCCCTCAGCACGGTAAAAAAAGGCATTGCCCTTAACGTGTTTCTGGCAGCCTCCAAATTTGCCGCAGGCATTTTGGGCCATTCGGCCGCCCTTGTTTCGGATGCAGTCGATTCGGCGTCTGATATTTTCAGCAACCTTATTGTTATGGCCGGCATAAAAATATCGCACAAAGCGTCCGATATGGAACATCAGTACGGGCACGAACGCATGGAATGTGTTGCCTCCATCATCATGTCGGCGCTTCTGGCACTGGCAGGTGCGGGCATCGGCTTTGCCGGAATACAAAAAATACTGCACTTTTCTGCCGAAGGCGAACTGGCCGCGCCGGACGGTATAACGCTTGCCGTTGCAGCCCTTGCCATTATAAGCAAGGAAGGCATGTACTGGTACACCCGCAGCGTAGCAAAAAAAATAAACAGCGGCGCGCTTTTGGCAGACGCCCTGCACCACCGCAACGACGCCCTAACCTCAGTCGGCAGCCTTATCGGCATCAGCGGAGCCATGCTTGGCTACCCCATTTTTGACCCGCTGGCCGCCATTGCCATTTGCCTGATGATTATTAAAGGCGCATACGATGTTTTTACCGACGCTATCGACCGTATGGTAGACCGCAGCTGCGACGAAGAAACAGTTGAAAAAATGCAGGAGCTTATTGCCGCACAAAAAGGCGTAGACCATGTAGACAAACTGCAAACGCGCATTTTTGGCTCGCGCGTATATGTGGATGTAGAAATAAGCGCAGACGACCACTTAACCCTTGTTGAAGCACACGCCATTGCCGAAAACATTCACGAGCAGATAGAAAAACAGTTTCCGGAAGTTAAGCACTGCATGGTGCATATTAACCCCTGCAGCGAAACGCACCATAATTTTTAAACCGCTTATCAAGCAAAATAAAAAGCCTGTACGGCGTTCAGCACTGTACAGGCACTTGCAAATAAAACTTTAAAATTGTATAATAAAAGCACGGAGTATTGATGTTTGGCCGTATCGGTCTCCCCTATGTGATTTTAAGTCAGAAGGAAGCCGTGTAACCGTGTTATACGGTTTTTTTCATGCCGTTATTTACTACGAGATAAAAATAAAAAGGTTGTACTGTATGGCGTTTGCCATGCGGTACAACCTTTTTTTGTTAATTTGTTATTTTACGGCAATTACTTCAATTTCGCAAAGTACGCCTTTGGGTATGCCTTTTACGGCAACGCAGCTGCGTGCAGGTTTGCCGGTAAAATATTTTGCGTAAACTTCATTAAAGGCGGCAAAGTCTGCCATATCTGCCAAAAAGCAGGTGGTTTTTACTACGTTTTCGTAGCCAAGGCCTGCTTCTGCCAAAATTGCGCCTACATTTTTGCAGCTTTGTTCTGCCTGTGCGGTAATGCCTTCCGGCACTTCGCCGGTAGCAGGGTCAACGGGAATCTGCCCGGAAGCAAAAAGCATGCCGCCAATTTCAATTGCCTGAGAGTATGGGCCAATAGCGGCCGGAGCTTTTTCGGTAGAAATTACTTTCATTTTAAAACCTCCTGAAAATATTTTTTCTGTTTTAAGTATAACAGCAAAAAAGGTTTTGCTCAACTTTTTGCGGCAAAATAAAACAGCCGCCGTAAAAGCACGGCGGCCAAAGCAGCACCTACACCCCAACGGGCACTGCAAGAGGAGTAGAGAATGAGTATCTGAGAATGTTAAATGAATTTTAAAAATCAATATTCCAACCTGCGCAGGCAAGATAAAAACCCGTCTTTCCAAAACGAAAAGACGGGTTCAGATAATTACAATCAAGAGGCCCTGCCACTCTCACATAAACAAAGCCGGTTGGTTAGTAAACATCTCCTTCCTGTCTCCCGCAGGTCAAGCAGTGATGCTTATACAGGCTGGCTGACCGGCTCCGGCTTTTATTGCCGTTACGGCGACGGGATCGCATCGGATTTGCACCGATAAACATTTAAACAATTACTGTACCTGTACGAAATATTGATTTGTTGCCCTAATTATAACTATTACTAATAGTGTTGTCAAGCCTTTTGGTAAAAATTTACCATTTTTATTTTTGCGTTACAATATACTATTTGATATTATTTATCTTTAAAGTACCACGTCAGCCCCATTGGCACGGTGATATTTAAAATAAGCATTCTAACCAGCTGATAGGTTAAAATTATCGAAACGTTTTCGCCCATGCTCATGCCTGCAAGGCACATTTCGGCAATGCCGCCGGGGGCCATTGCCAAAAAGGCGGTTATAAGCGAAAAGCCGTAAATGCCGGAAAGATAGTAGGCCATGGCAACGCTGACAGCAATAATTATTAAGATGCCTGTTATTATAAACGGCATAAGGCGGGCGGTTTCTTTTATGCGCGCAGGGTCAAGCAGCATGCCCATGTACAGGCCGATGCTTATTTGCGCAACCGTCATGAGAGGGTCGGGCACGGGCTGAAAAGTGCCGAAGAAGTATGAGCAGGCAGACGCGGCAAGCGTAGGCCCCAACAGGCGCGGCGTTGGTATATGCAGCTTTTGCAGAACAACAGCGCCAATTGCTGCGATAGGCACCATCCACAGCCAGGTGTAGCCGCCTGTTTGCGCTGCCGGAAGTACGGTGTCTTTTATTTCCGCACCAAGGCCGTGCACAACCAGAAACGGTACGATGATAATGGCGCTCATGAGGCGCAGGGTTTGCATTACCATTACCACGCTGAAATCAACGCGCTTGTCGGTTTCGCTCATGAGCATCATTTGCGTAAGCCCGCCGGGCATACAGCCCATTACGCAGCTTTGCAGATTGGCGTAGCTGTGGCGTGATGTCCACCACGCTATAATAACCGAAGCGCCTACGGCGGCGCCGGTTGCTTCAAGCACACCAAGCGACTGCAGGGAAAGTTCGTGCATGGTTTCTGCCGTAAAGTTGCGCCCAATGCCGTAACCGGCTACGCAAAGGCCCAGTTCGCGCCACTGGCGCGGCCAGTATACCTGTGCGCCTATAACTTTCCAGAACATGGATGATACTATGCCGCCGAGCAAAAACGGTATAGGTATTGCCATGTATTGAAAAAGAAAGCCTATAAGCACTGCCAGCCCGAACATCATCAGGCGCCTTACATGCAGCATTATGTCAAAAATCCCCATACAAACCACTCCCTACAATCTGCGCGCTTACAAAATCATCTGTGGTTTTCCAGTGCCGTCATAATACGGTTAATAAGTTCACTGCGCATAGTATTCTGCGTTACCGAATAAGTTATAATGCGGCTGTCATCAAGCCCAAGTTCGCGTTTAAAAAGGGCTTTCTGGGCCATGGCTACATTTTTGGAAAGTTTATCGGCTTTAGTGAGAATAATCTGCACGTTAAGGCCGCAGCCCAGCAGCCAGTGGTAACACTCTATGTCGCTTTCCATCGGCTTATGGCGGATATCAATCAGCTGGCATACTAATGCCAGGTTGTCCGAACCTGAAAGATATTTGCTGATAAAGCCGGACCATAAATCTTTATTTGATTTGCCTGTTTTGGCAAAGCCGTAACCTGGCAAATCGACAAGGTAAAACTGTGCTGTATCGGCGCCGCCTTCTACATTGCGTTTGGCGTTCAGCAAATAGTAGTTAATTGTTTGCGTTTTGCCGGGGGTGGCACTTACGCGTGCCAGCCCGTTGCGGCGGCAGAGCGAGTTAATAAGAGAAGATTTGCCGACATTGGAGCGCCCGATAAAGGCGGCTTCAATCATTTGCGGCGAAGGGTACTGTTCTGCCTTAACGGCAGACGTGACAAACTGCGCACGGACTATGTCCCAAACTCCTTTGTTCATCGCGTTTAATCCTCCAATGCTATTTTTAACACCTCGTCCATATGTTTTACGGGAATAAAGTGCATTTTTGCACGTACGTTTGCAGGCAGTTCTTCCAAATCCTGCTCGTTTTTAGCCGGCATAATTATGGTTTTTACGCCGTAGCGGTGGGCAGCCAGGAATTTTTCCTTAATGCCGCCAACCGGAAGCACTCTGCCGGAAAGCGTTATTTCGCCTGTCATGGCAAGGTTCTTTTTAACTTTGCGGCCCGTTAATGCCGATATCATTGCCGTTGCCATGGTAATGCCGGCCGAAGGCCCGTCTTTAGGTATTGCGCCTTCCGGAAGGTGAATGTGAATATCGGTAGTTTCGTAAAAATCTTTGGCAAGGCCAAGTTCATCTGCGCGCGAGCGGATATAGGTATAACCAGCCTGGGCAGATTCCTTCATAACGTCGCCAAGTTGGCCCGTTAACGCAAGATGCCCTTTGCCTTTGCAGGCCACAACTTCTACCTTAAGCAGTTCGCCGCCGACGCGGGTCCACGCAAGGCCGGTGCAGATGCCGGCTGCTGCTTCGAGGCTTACATCGTCTTCCAGATAAATTACCTTGCCGAGATATTTATGTAAATTTTTGGCTGTTACTTTTGCGCTTTTGGCTTCGCCGTTAACAATGCGCAGAGCGGTTTTACGGCAGACTGCCGCAATTTTGCGTTCCAGATTGCGCACGCCTGCTTCGCGCGTATAGCCGCGTATAATCATGCGCAGCGCATCTTCCGTTATGGAAAGCGTTTTGGCGGTTAAGCCGTTATTCTGGCGTTCTTTCGGCAAAAGATGCAGTTCGGCAATTTTTACCTTTTCATCTTCGGTATAGCTGGAAAGCTGCACCACTTCCATACGGTCGAGCAGTGCGGGCGGAATTGTTTCCACGGTGTTGGCCGTTACAATCCAGAATACCTGCGACAGGTCGAAAGGTATTTCAACATAATGGTCGCTGAAGGTGTTGTTCTGTTCCGGGTCTAAAACTTCAAGCAGTGCAGAAGCAGGGTCGCCGCGGAAATCGGACGACATTTTGTCTACTTCGTCCAGCAGGAAAACCGGGTTCATAACGCCGCAGGTTTGCATGCCGTGAATAATGCGGCCCGGCATTGCGCCGATATAGGTGCGGCGGTGGCCGCGGATTTCGGCTTCGTCATGCACGCCGCCCAGCGACATGCGTGTAAATTTGCGGTCGATAGCGCGAGCAACGGACTGCGCCAGCGAAGTTTTGCCCACGCCCGGCGGCCCGACAAGGCACAGAATAGGCCCTTTGCCGCTTTTGGTAAGAGCACGCACCGCAAGGTATTCCAAAATGCGCTCTTTAACTTTTTCAAGGCCGTAGTGGTCTTTGTTAAGCACTTTTTCGGCATGTTTTAAATCAAAGTTATCCTTGCCGTAAATGCCCCACGGCAAAGAAAGAAGCGTTTCCACATAATTGCGGATAACGCCGCTTTCTGCCATCATCGGCGGCATTTTATACAAGCGGTCAAGCTCTTTGTTAATTTTATCTGCTACTTCGGGCGGCAGGTCGCGGCCTTCCATCTGCTTTTTGTATTCGTCAACTTCGGCCTGGCGTTCGTCGCCTTCGCCAAGTTCTTTGTTAATAACCTTAATTTGCTCGCGCAGATAATATTCACGCTGGTTTTTTTCTATTTGTTTGCGTACTTCCTGCGTAATGTTCTTTTCGAGTTCGGCAATTTCAAGTTCTTTGCACAAAAAAGTATGCAGCTTGTGCATACGCTCTTTTACATCGGCAAGTTCCAGCAGTTCTTCTTTTTCGTCAATGCTGATTGTTAAATAACCGGCAATGATATCGGCAATTTCACCGGCAGTAGTTATGTTTTTAAAGTTAAGCATAACTTCGGTGGTTACTTTTTTGCCGGTAACAAGCCATTTTTCAAAACTTTGCAGCAGCACGCGGCGCATGGCTTCGGTTTCGGTATTTTCTTCCGGCTCAATGCTGGCTACCGGCATGGCAAAGCCTTCAAGGTAAGTATCTTTAAAAGGTGCGTCAATTAACGAAGTAAGTTCTGCCCTTTCAAGCCCCTGAATTAAAATACGGATTGCCCCGCTCGGCAGTTTTAAAAGCTGCTTAATTTCGGCAACAACGCCATAATTATACAGTTCTTCGCGTTTCGGGTCTGCGGTTTCGGCATCGCGCTGAGTTACCAGCAGTATTTTTTTATCAAGCTGCATGGCAGCATTAACCGCATTTATTGATTTATCCCTGCCTACATCAAGGTTTACCGTCATTCCCGGGAATACGATAATTCCTCTTAACGCCAGCAGGGGCATTAATTTTCCTGATGCTTCCATTTATATTAGCATCCCCCTATTTTATATTAAAATTCAAATCTCTTATAATTGTATCACAAAAGGCCCATAAAACCAAAAAGAGGGAAGGTTAAAATCCCCTTCCCCCATTATTTTTCTTTCAGCCTGCCGCCACAATCATTTTAGGTTCTGCATGATTGCGGATGGAATCGGCCGTTACAATACATTTTACAACATCACTGCGCGAAGGCACGTCGTACATTACATTGCGCATTACCGCTTCAATAATGGCGCGCAGTCCACGCGCACCGGCACTGCGTTTCAGTGCTTCTTCGGCAATGGCGTCGAGTGCATCCGGCTCAAATTCAAGTTCTACATTGTCCATAGCCAAAAAGTGCTGATACTGTTTTACAAGTGCGTTTTTAGGCTCCTGCAAAATCTTAATCAGTGCAGCTTTATCAAGCGCCTCCAGCGTTACAACAACCGGCAGGCGTCCGGCAAATTCCGGTATCAAACCGAATTTCATCAAATCCTCCGGCAATACCTTTTTAAAGGTATCTGTCAGGCTGATTTCGTCTTTGGTTTTAATATCGGCGCCAAAGCCCATATTCTTTTTGCCTGTGCGTGCGCTGATGATGCTTTCCAGCCCGTCAAACGCGCCGCCGCAGATGAACAGAATGTTTGTGGTATCAATCTGCAAAAATTCCTGGTGCGGATGTTTGCGCCCGCCCTGCGGCGGAACGTTGGCAACAGTGCCTTCCAGAATTTTCAGCAGAGCCTGCTGTACGCCTTCGCCGGAAACATCCCTCGTAATGGAAGGATTTTCGGACTTGCGCGAAATTTTATCGATTTCATCAATGTAGATAATGCCGCGCTGTGCGCGTTCAATATCGTAATCTGCATTTTGGATTAAACGCAGCAGAATGTTCTCCACGTCCTCGCCTACATAACCTGCCTCCGTTAAAGCTGTGGCGTCGGCAATGGCGAAAGGAACCTGCAATATTTTTGCCAGAGTCTGCGCCAGCAGTGTTTTGCCGCTGCCGGTAGGCCCAAGCATTAAAATGTTGGATTTTTGCAATTCAACATCCTTGTCGCCGGGAACATGGTTAAGTTCGTAGTCAATGCGTTTATAATGGTTATAAACGGCTACGGCAAGGGTTTTTTTAGCTTCTTCCTGGCCGATTACATATTCATCCAAAATTGCTTTTATTTCTTTGGGTTTGGGCAGTTCGGCAATTTCAGTATGGTTTACAGCCCTTGCCCTCATTTCTTCTTCAAGCATTTCATTGCAGAGTTTTATACACTCATCGCAAATAAACAAATCACCTTCGCCAAGCACTTTGCTGAACATTTTGCTGACCTGCGCTTCGCGCTTGCCGCAGAAAGAGCAAACCGGGGCATCATGGTGATTGTCCCCACCGAATTTCATTTTGAGTATCTCCTTAAAGCCTTTATTTTTCATTAGCAGGTTTACGCGATACCACTTCGTCAATCAGGCCGTATTCTTTGGCCTGCTGGCTGGACATGTAGTTATCGCGGTCAGTATCCTGCGCAATCTTTTCTTTGGTTTGTCCGGTATGGCTGGCTAAAATACCGTTCATTTCATCACGGAGGCGCAGAATTTCGCGCGCGGTGATTTCAATCTCGGAAGCCTGCCCCTGAACGCCGCCCAGCGGCTGATGAATCATAACTCTGGAGTACGGCAGGGCAAAGCGTTTGCCCGGAGCACCGGCAGCCAGAAGCACGGATGCCATGCTGGCGGCCATGCCCATGCAGATTGTGGAAACATCAGGCTTTATGTACTGCATTGTATCATAAATTGCCAGGCCGGCGCTTACGCTGCCGCCCGGGCTGTTAATGTAGAGATGGATATCCTTATCGGGGTCTTCCGACTCTAAAAAGAGCAGCTGGGCGATAACGAGATTGGCCATAGTATCATCTATTTCGCCGGTAACAAAAACTATCCTGTCCTTTAAAAGGCGGGAATATATATCGTAAGAGCGTTCTCCGCGGTTTGACTGTTCTACAACTATTGGCACATAATTCATTATTGTCACACCCCTTTACTGTGGTTTAACCGCGCTTAAATTATTTCGCGCTGTCAATGATTACATGGGCAGCTTTGCGGCGCAGAATGTTTGCGAGCAGGAGGCCCATAGTGCCATTGGATTTAATGATTTTCTTAACGTCTTCAAGAGTTGCGCCATGCTGGGAAGCGATAGCGGAAAGTTCGCTGTCAACATCTTCCATGGATACCTGGATGTTTTCAGCTTTGGCAATAGCGTCAAGAACAAGGTCGGTTTTAACGTTTTCAACAGCAGCGTCATGCTGGCGTTCACGAAGCTGTTTCATGTCGATGCCGCTGTACTGCATGTACTGTTCCAGAGTGAGTTTGCGTGCTTCAAGGCTCATGCGCATTTCGTCAATCATCTGGGTTACGCGGTCTTCAATCATGATTTCGGGAACTTCAAATTCCGCATTGGCAACTGCAAGGTCAATCAGTGCTTTTTCATAAGCAATCTGGGCATTGTTTTCAGCTGCTTTCTGCATGCGTTCTTTGTAGCTTGCGCGCAGTTCTTCAACGGTTTTGCAATCGCTGTTTGCTGCTACATATTCATCGGTAAGTTCCGGCAGTTCTTTGCGTTTTACATCCTGTACGTTTACTTTGAAAATAGCCTGTTTGCCGGCCAGTTCCTTAACAAAGTATTCTTCCGGGAAGGTTACGTCCACATCGGTGGAATCGCCTTTTTTAAGGCCTACAAGCTGGTCTTCAAAACCGGGGATAAAGGAGTTGGAACCAACTTCCAGAGGATAGCCTTTGCCTTCGCCGCCGCTGAACGGTTCGCCGTCAACAGTGCCTGCAAAGTCGATAATGGCAAAGTCGCCTTTTTCAATTACAGCGCCTTCTTCAGCTTCTACCATTTTTGCATGGCGGCTGCGCAGGCCCTGTACCTGTTCTTCAACTGCTTCGTCGGTAACTTCAACTGCTTCTTTTTCTACATGCAGTTCTTTGTAATCACCAAGTTTAACTTCCGGTTTGAGGGTTACTTTAATGGTAAGTTCCATATCTTTGTTTTCTTCAAATACGGAATCTTCAACCTTCGGGTCGGATACCGGAATCAGTTTTTCCTGTTCCAGAGCTTCGGTATAGCACTGGTTAGCAACCAGTTCAAATGCTTCTTGTTTTACTGCTTCTTTGCCATAGTGCATTTCGATAATATTGCGGGGGGCTTTGCCTTTACGGAAGCCGGGGATATTTACCTGGCCTGCAATTTTTGCAACGGCTTTTTTAAAGCCTTTGTTTACTTCCTCTGCGGGCAAAGTGATTTTAAGAGTTGCGTCGTTGCCGACTCTTTCTACTGTTACGTTCATTAATAAATCCTCCCTTAATTATATGTGCTGATTATTACAGCATGTTTTTTACATTAGTTTTATTGTTAAAAATGCAGCTGTTTACACACATTGCTCATAATATAATATCACAACCAGCGGTACTTGACAAGAATTTTACTGCTATTCCTACAATATATCATTATTCTTTTCTGAATAAATTCAAAAAACCCGGCAGTAAACTGCCGGGCTGACAATTCATGGAGCGGAAAACGAGATTCGAACTCGCGACCCCCTCCTTGGCAAGGAGGTGCTCTACCACTGAGCTATTTCCGCGTCTCTCAACAACGAAATTAATTATACAGCAGTAAAATCTGTTTGTCAACAACTTTTTTAATTAATTTTAAAAAATTCCCAAAACAATCTGGCTTATATTTTTGGAATGGTCGGAAACGCGCTTCAGGTTTATCAAAATTTCCATCATCATAAACCCGGCAACAGGGTCGCAGCGTTTTTCGTTAAGGCGTACAATATGGTTTTTGCGGATTTCTTTCTGCGCTTTTTTAACCTGACGGCAAATATCCCACGCTTCCTGCGCCAGCACCTTATCGTTATTGGCAAGCGCTTCCATGGCTTTGCCGCTGGCCTGCATAACCAGTTCGCCCAAAGCGCGCAGTTCGGTTTTGGCTTCTTCGCTGAATTTAACATCGTCTTCAAACATGCGGCGTGCATCTTTGGCAAGCGCCTCGCCGTGGTCGCCGATACGTTCAATATCCGTGCAGGCGTGCAGCAGCCTTGTATGCATTGCCGAAAGCTCGGCGCCCATTTCCTTTTCGCTCATTTTGGTAAGGTAACGGGTTATGTCTTCTTCAAGCGCGTCAATTATAGGCTCATGCTCCAGTACGTATTTAATTTTATTTTCGTCCTTGTCTTCCAGTGCCTGCATGCCAACTTCAACATTATGGCGCGCCATATTGCCCATGCGCACAATTTCCTTAACGGCAAGCCCCATGGCAATGGAAGGAGTTACCAGCATTTTCTCATCAAGATATGCAGGTTTGCGCGAAATAATTTCGCCTTTGCCCGGCAGGCATTTTTCTATAAATTTAATGTATAAACCGGTAAACGGCATAAACAGCAGCGTATTTACCACGTTAAACGCCGTATGCGCGTTGGCAATCTGGCGGGCAATATCGTCCGCCGGAGAAATTGCCAGCACCAGTTTTATAAACAGCCCCATAAAGGTTATAAAAATAATGCTGCCGATAAAGTTAAACATTACATGCGCCAGCGCTACCCTTTTGGCAGTAATATTGGCGCGCAGCGAAGCAAGCACCGCCGTAATGCAGGTGCCGATATTATCGCCCAGAAGCACGGGAATTGCGCCTTCCAGCGGAATAAGCCCCTGATTGGCAATGGCAATTAAAACGCCGATTGTTGCGCTGCTGGACTGAATGACCATGGTCATTACAAGGCCTACGCCCACGCCGAGAATCGGGTTATCGGAAAAGCGGCCGATAAAATCAATAAAGCCCTGATATTCGCGCAGCGGCATTACAGAATCGCTCATCATTTCCATGCCCAGCATTAAAATGCCGAAGCCTAAAATTACCTGACCGATATATTTGCCGCGCTGGCGTTTTGCCAGAAGATGCACGGCAAAACCGATAGCAAGAAACAGAGTGATGTAATCGGTAAGCTTAAAGGCAATAAGCTGTGCCGTCATGGTTGTGCCGATATTGGCACCCATTACAACACCGAAGGCCTGCTTTAAATTCATCAGCCCTGCGTTTACAAAACCAACCGTCATTACCGTTGTGGCACTGCTCGACTGCAAAATACCTGTTACAACGGCGCCAAGCGCAACAGCCACCGGCAGAACGCCTGTCAGCTTTTCCAGTATTTTTTGCAGCTTCTCGCCTGCGGCACGCTGCAGGCCTTCGCCCATAAGCTGCATGCCGTATAAAAATAACGCCAGTCCTCCCAAAAATCCGAAAAAGTAAACCATAAGCCCTCCTGTAAGTTGTTTAACTTAATTTTTACTTATACTTTACATTTATTATACAAGATTAAAGAGGAATGGCACAAGTAATTTTCATTTATTTTGTAACAGATAATACAAAAGGCCCTGCAATTTGCAGAGCCCCGTTTATTATGCGTTTGCCTCTCCGGCGGGTTTATAATGTTTTTCTTTCCATTTTTCAAATTCCATATATATAACCGGCACAATCAGAAGGGTAAGCATGGTTGAAGTGATAAGGCCGCCAACAAGCACCACGCCCATGGACTGGCGCAGTTCCGCGCCTTCGCCGATGCCCATCGCGATAGGCAGCATGCCTAAAATGGTTGAAAGCGTCGTCATCAGTATCGGGCGCAGGCGCAGTGAGCAGGCTTCCAGCGTTGCGCTGCGTATATCAAGCCCTTTTTCGCGCTGCTGGTTGGCATAGTCAATAAGCAAAATGGCGTTTTTAGTAACAAGCCCCAAAAGCATGGTAAAGCCAATCATACTCATCATGTTGGCTGTCTGCCCCGCCATTAAAAGGCCAAGCACGGCGCCCACTACAGCAAACGGCAGCGAAGCCATAATAATTACCGGCTGGCTGAAGCTTTCAAACTGCGCCGCCAGAACCATATAAACAACTACAACCGCCAGCACAATGGCCTTAACAATTTCGTTAAACGAACGTGACATTGTATCGGCTTCGCCAATCAGCTTGTAGTTGTAGCCCTGCGGCATGTTCATGCTTGGTATCAGCTCGTTTTGTATTTTGGCAATCAGTTCGCCCGGAGATGTGCCTACCGTGTTGGCATAAACAACAATCTGGCGCTGCTTGTCCTCGCGTTCAATACGCGTAGGGCCGCTGCCAAGGCTTATATCGGCAACGTCGCCAAGCCGGATGAACTGCCCGTCCGGCGAAGACACGCGCAGATTTTTAACGTCATTAATATCGGTACGCTTGCTTTCCGGCAGCTGCAAAATAATATCGTAGTCGTTATCGCCGATTGTAAAGCTGTTGCCGGTGCTTTTGCCCATAAAGGCCATTTCCACAACTTCGCCGACGGAATAAGAATCGAGCCCCAAAAGGCTGGCGCGCGCCTGGTCAAGCCTGATTAAAATTTCCGGCTGTTCGTCCGAATCGGAAATATCGACATCCGTTGCACCCGGAACCTTACGCACCAAATCGGCAAGCTCCAGCGCGTATTCTTTAAGCTGTTTAATATCGCTGCCGCGCAGGCCAATCTGCACCGGCCTGCTGTCGCCGCGGCCGCGCCCCTGATTGGACACTACCGTAACGCTCAGCCCCTGAACGCTGCGTACTTCGGCACGCAGGTCATCCATAATCTGCTGCATGGTGCGGTCACGCTCGTTAGAAGGCACAAGGCGGATATCAATAGAGCCCTGGTTTACCGGATTGCGCCCGTTGCCGATATTCAGCGCCGCTATTTTTACTTCCGGCATGGCCGTTATTTCTTTTTGCAAAGGCGTTGCCAGCGCTACCGTTTTTTCCATACTGGTGCCGATAGGCGCTTTAAAATTAACGGTAAACTCGCCGGAATCGTACGTCGGCTGGTATTCCGTACCTACAAACGGCAGCAGTACAATATTCATAGCCAGCGAAACTATACCGGCGGCAATAACTTTTTTGGGGTTGTTCAGCGCCGCTTCCATAATGCCGCTGTACAATCCGCGGAAAATCTGAAAGCCCGCTTCAAATTTATCAAGCGCCAGCTGCACATATTTGTTGCGGTGGCTTTCGCCCGGCTTTTCTTCTTTCAGCCAGTAGGCGGAAACCATTGGCGTAAGCGAAAACGCTACCAGAGTGGAAAACGCTATGGCAAAGGCAACCGTTAAGCCAAACTGTTTAAAATACTGGCCGATAATTTCGCCCATGCTGCCAACCGGCACAAACACTGCCATTAAAGAAAGTGATGTTGCCAGTATTGCCAGGGAAATTTCCTGAGTTGCTTCTTTGGCTGCCACAAACGGCGTTTTGCCCATTTCGATATGGCGGAAAATATTTTCGATTACAACAATCGCATCGTCTATCAGAATGCCTACCGCAAGGCTCAGTGCCATCAGCGACATATTGTTTAAGGTAAAATTCATTGCCTTCATCATAAAGAAGGTTGCAATTATTGATGTTGGTATGCACAAGCCGCCGATAATGGTGGCACGGAAGTTGCCGAGGAACATATAAGTTATAAACAGCGCCAGCGCGCCGCCAAAGAAAATCGTGTTCCACACGTCGGCAATGTTTTCGCGTACGTAGGTAGACTGGTCGCGCACAATATCAACCTTAATATCGGGCGGAATTACACGCTGTTTAAGTTCTTCCATTTTGGCGTTAACGCGGTCGGTAACGTCAACCGTGTTGGTTTTGGATTGTTTGCGCACGAAGGTCATAACGCAGGGCACGCCGTTGGCACTGGCGAATGTGTCTTCATCTTCCCAGCCGTCAATAACGTCTGCCACATCGCCAATGTACACAGCCTTGCCGTTATGGTTGGCAATAACAACTTTTTTAATATCGTCGATATTGCTGTATTTGCCAATGGTACGCACGGTTATTTCCATGTCGTGGTTTCTGGCTTTGCCGCCCGGAGTATTGTAGTTTTCGTCATCTACTTTCTGCAGCAGGTCCTGAAACGAAATTCCGTATTCCATTAACTTATCCGGCTTTGCCACAAGGCGTATTACACGCTGGCTTGCGCCTACCGCAGTTACTTCGGCAACGCCTTCAACCATCTGCATTTCGTCAAGAATGCTGTCTTCTATCAAACGGCGTATTTCGCCGCGGCTGCGCGATTCGGAAGAAAACGTATACGCAACAATAGATTGGGAGGTTAAATCAACCGTTTGTACTACCGGTTCGTCGATATCGTCCGGCAGGCGGTTGCGCACACTGGCAACCTTTTCGCGCACTTCGCTGGCCATAGCCTGCGGGTCTACGCCCATGTTAAACTCCAGTACGGTTTCGCTGTAGCCTTCAAGCACGGTACTGGAAATTGTTTTATAGCCTGCAACCTGGCTGACGCGGTTTTCTATCGGCTTGGTAATAAGCGTTTCCATTTCTTCCGGCGAAGCGCCGTCGTAAGTAACACGCACGCTGACGATAGGCATATCAACGTCAGGGTTCAAATCTACGCCGATTTCCGGGTAGCAGCGGATGCCGAACACTACCAGCAGCAAAATAAACATGGTAGTAAAAACCGGCCGGCGGATAAAAGTCTCTATCATAATTAATTACCTGCCTTATCAGTAACTACCTTGCTGCCTTCGCGCAGCTTGTTGTGCCCTTCGGTTACAATTACTTCATCGCCTTTCAGTCCGCTTAAAACTTCGGCTACCTTGTCATCCGTATAGCCAATGTCAAGCACCTGGCGGCGCACCGTATTATCATCTTCCACAATAAATACGGTTTTCTGGTCATCACGCATTACAATGGCATAAACCGGGATTGTAAGCACATTCTGCCTGGGCTGCGCGGTAAGCTTTACCGTTGCAAAAACGCCTGCCAAAAGCCCTTCAGTGTTGTCTACACTTACTTCGGCGGCAAAGGTATGCGCAGGTAAATCGGCAACAGGGGCAATGCGCGTTATTCTGCCGATAATTTTATGACCGGCAAAGGCAGGCAGTTCTATTTCGGCTTCGTTGCCAACGGATACGCCACTGATATTGCCTTCCGGAATATTAATAACGGTTTTTAAAACGCTGATATCGGCAATGGCAAAAAGCGGGGTACCTGCCGTTGCGTAATAACCCTCCTGATGATAGCGTTTGGAGATAATGCCGTCAGCCGGGGCTGTTATTACAGTACCTTCAAACTGCGATTCCATAGCCTGCACGGTGCCGCGGGCTGCATCCAGCTTGGCAGCTGCGTTGTCACGCGCAAAAGCGTAATCGTCGGCAACCTGTTCGGAAACCGCACCCTGTTTATATAAAGCGCTGTAACGTTCAAGGTCGCGCTCGGCCTTGCGGAGATTGGTCTGCGCGTCCATGTAATTGCCGCGTGCTTCACGCAGGGCAGCGTCAGTATCACGCTGTTCCAGTTCCGCCAGCACCTGCCCTTTGGTTACACGGTCGCCCTCATTAACATATACACGCTCCACACGCCCGTCAACCTTGGCGGCAACATCAGCCTGCCACTCCGGGTCAAGGCTGCCGCTGAACTCCAAAAGCGGGGTAATCGTCCTGCGCTCCGGCTTTGCCGTAACAACTGCCACCGCCTGCACGCGCGACATTCTTTCCGCACGGGCTCGCTCCGTTTGTATATTATCAAAAATACGGTAACAAACAATTAAAACAACGGCAATGCAAATGCCGATTAAAATTTTCATATTACGGTTATGCCAGTCCATAGTACGCACCCAACCTTCTGCAAGTATAAGTTATTTTAATTATATAACTTTTTAAACTGTTTTAGCAAACAAATATCCTTGCATTAATGAAACAATTGTGTAAAATTGCTTTAATAAATTCCGCTTGCGCTTAACTCTGCGGCGAATTATAATGGCTTTGGGAGGCGAAATTATGGAAGCAATGTCACTTTTTGAAAACAATTTATCACAGCCGCTGGCGGCAAGGCTGCGCCCCAAAACGCTTGAAGAATATGTTGGACAGACCCACCTTTTGGGCAAGGGCAAAGTGCTGCGCCGTTTAATTGAAAGCGACCAGATTTCCTCCATGATTTTCTGGGGGCCTCCCGGCGTGGGCAAAACCACGCTGGCGCGGATTATTGCCAACACCACCAAAGCAGCGTTTATTGATTTTTCGGCCGTTACAAGCGGCATTAAAGAAATACGCAGCGTAATGCAGAAGGCGGAAGAAAACCGCCGTTACGGCGAAAAAACCATTGTTTTTGTAGACGAAATACATCGTTTTAACAAAGCGCAGCAGGATGCGTTTTTGCCCTTTGTGGAAAAAGGCAGCATTATTTTAATAGGCGCAACGACGGAAAACCCTTCATTTGAAGTTAACAGCGCATTATTAAGCCGCTGCAAGGTTTTTGTTTTGCAGGAGCTTAAAACAGAGGAACTTGTGCAGCTTTTAAAACGTGCCTTAGCAGATGAAAAAGGCTTTGGCACCCAGAAAATTAACATTGAAGATGAACTTTTGGAAATGATAGCCGTTTTTGCCAACGGCGATGCCCGAACAGCGCTTTCCACCTTAGAAATGGCAGTATTAAACGGCGATATGGACGCAGACGGCGCAACAACGGTAACACGCGAAACGCTGGAACAATGCACCTCCAAAAAATCGCTGCTGTACGATAAAACAGGTGAAGAACATTATAATTTAATTTCCGCACTGCATAAATCCATGCGCAACAGTGACCCGGACGCCGCCGTGTACTGGCTGGCACGCATGCTGGAAGCAGGCGAAGACCCGCTTTACATAGCGCGGCGCGTTACGCGCTTTGCCAGTGAAGATATCGGCCTTGCCGACCCAAAAGCACTGGAAATTGCCGTTGCCGCCTACCACGCCTGCCATTTTATCGGCATGCCGGAATGCAGCGTGCATTTAACGCAGGCCGTAGTATATATGTCGGTCGCGCCAAAATCCAACGCACTTTATATGGCGTATGAACACGCCAAGCGCGACGCCGCCAAAATGCTGGCAGAACCTGTACCGCTTGTTATCCGCAATGCGCCCACAAAACTGATGCAGGAACTTAACTACGGCAAAGGCTACCAGTACGCGCACAACACGGAAGAAAAACTTACCAATATGCAGTGCCTGCCCGATTCGCTTGTTGGCACGGAATATTACAAACCAACAACCCAGGGACTGGAAGCACGCGTAAAAGCAAGGCTTGATGAAATAAAGCGCTGGAAGCGTGAGCACGGCGGCAGGTAAAAAACAGCAAAGAGTAATATAATATGCAAAAAGCCAAAGCACTACTTTAAGTAATGCTTTGGCTTTTGTTATTTAAATTATTTTATTGGCAGCCAGTTTGTTCAAAAATCCAAAAGGGTTGTGCTGTGAAGCAGCAGTTAAAACTGCGGCGGCTTAATTTATAACAATAACCTACGAGAGTCCGGTGCCATGCCCGGGCGGAATCGATGAAGCCGCAGATTTTAACAATGCTGAAAAGTATAACCCTTTTGATTTTTTCTTTTAAAGGTTCGTAAATTTCGCTCATTATCCAATCGCAAAATTTACGTAACTTCGCTAGTACAACTTTTGCTGTTTTATTACTGTTCGCAAACTTAGAAATACACTTTTTTATCTACCGGCGCGGTGGAAGCAATCAGTTTGCCTTTGCGGTAATTACGCAGCACCGGCGCATTGTTGTTTAATGCGTCATACCAGTTTTTGGCGTCAAGAATAATAAAGTTTGCATCTTTACCGACCGCAATGCCGTAAGCGTCGCCCAAATGCAGGGTGCGGGCAGCATTTTCGGTAACAAATTTATAAGAATTGCAAATTTCCTCATAGCCAAGCATATGCCCGGTATACAGCCCCATAAATACCTGGTCGCGCATATTGGCATTGCCAAGCGGGTTCCATGGGTCAAAAATATCATCCGAGCCGAAAGAAACATTAATGCCTTCGGCGGTAAGTTCTTTTACGCGCGTCATGCTGCGGCGTTTGGGGTAAGTATCGGCACGGCCGCCCAAATGCACGTTAACGCACGGATTTGCCACAAAGTTAATGCCGGACATTTTTAAAAGGCGCATCAGTCGAATCATATAAGCATTGTTGTAGCTGTGCATGGCGGTTGTGTGCGACGCCGTTACCATATCGCTCATACCGGTTTCATAAGCGCGGGCGGCAACAGTTTCCAGTCCGCGGGAAGCCTCGTCATCAATCTCATCACAGTGTACGTCAATCAATTTGCCATATTTCTGCGCCAGTTCAAAGCAGATGTTAAGCGATTCAACAGAATATTCACGGGTGAATTCAAAATGCGGAATGGCACCGGCAGCATCGGCGCCCATTTTCAGTGCTTCTTCAAGCAGGCCTTTGCCGTTGGGGTAACTTAAAATTCCGTACTGAGGGAAAGCAACGATTTGAATGTCAATATAATCCTTAACTTCCTCGCGCAGCTCCAAAATTGCGCGCAGAGCGGTAAGTTCCGGGTCATTAATATCTACATGAGTGCGCACATATTGAATACCGTTGCCTGCCTGCAGGCGGAGCGCCTTGTTTACACGGTCTTTTACTTCCTGTTTGGTAAGGAAAGGCTTATATTCTTCCCAGCGCTGAATTCCTTCAAACAGCGTGCCGGATAAATTCCAGTGCGGACGGCCTGCCGTAAGGCAGGTATCGAGATGTACGTGCGATTCCACAAATGGCGGCAGCACCATTTTACCGGCGCAGCAATCAACTACTTCTTCACCGGGCAGCGCTTCCAGCTGAGGAGCAATAGCGGCAAATTTACCGTCCGTAACGCGGATATCTACCGTTTCCGTGGCATTTGCCAGATACAGTTTTTGCAGCAGCATAACAATTCATCCTTTCTTTACAGTTATTATTTATTTTTGCCAAGCATTTCGCCAATAAAGAAGAATACAGCAGCAACCACCATGGCATTAATGGCGGCAATGCCCCACTGCAGCAGGTTTGCACAGGCAGCGCCCACTATAATACCGGCAATGTTAAACCAGTTAATGGTATATTCGTTAAAATCGCTGCCGAATTTTTTATGGTTAAAGAAATAATCTAAAATAACGATAATGCCAATCGGCGGCAGAGCACAGTTAAGAATGCTGAGCCAGCTTACAAAATTGTAATAAAGCCAGATTGCAAGCGCCGTGCCGATAATGCCGGAAATCCAGGTAGTCCATTTCATGCGTACTTTGGAAATATTGGAAATGGCAAGGCCGCCGGTGTAAAGGGCATTATTATTGGTAGTCCAGATATTGGCGCCAAGTACAATCAAAGCCGGAATGGCAAGGCCCTGTGCAATCATAACATAGAAAATATCATCCTTGCCGGTGTAAGCGCCGCCAACCGCGCCAAAGCAGAACATCAGCGTGTTGCCTAAGAAGAAGGCAATAACAGTAGTCCACACGGCAATACTGCTGTTTTTGGCAAAACGGATAAAGTTAGGCGTTGCAGTACCGCCGGAAATAAAAGAGCCAATAACATAGCCGATGCCGGTAAACAGGGTAATCTGCCCGGCAGACTGCGCAAAAATGTAAGCCAGCCCGCCGCCTTCTGCGGCAGCAGTAACCATGGAATATACGCCAAGAATAATGATGAGCGGAACGGAAATATAGCTGACAATTTCCAGAGCCTTCATGCCCGTGGCTGCGGTTGCCGTCATTAAAAGGCCGGCAATAATGGTCAGAGTCCATTCGTTCATGCCCATAAGTTCCGCCGCGGGAATGGAAAACATTGCCACGCCTACGCCGAACCAGCCGATTTGCGTAAAGCCCAAAATAGCAGAAGAAAGATAAGAGCCCTTGCTGCCAAAAGTACGGCGGCAAAGCAAGTCCATATTCAAACCGGTTTTAGACCCAATAAAAGCCAGTACACCGCAGTAAGCCGACAGGATAATGCCGCCAATCAGGCAGGCCCATACAAAGCCTGATAAATCGAGCCCATTACCCAATTTGGCGCCCACGCTCATACTGGCAGAAAAAAACGTAAACCCCAGCATAACGAAGAACATCTGCCAGAAGCCTTTGCGTGCTGAATCGGGCACGGCCTCCAGCGAATAATCCGCGTCCACAGGAGTGGATGTGTTTTGCTTAACAGATTTTTCCATTGATTGTACCACCTTCCAAAAATATCTTTTTTGAGGGCAGACAGCTTTTTTACTGCCCCTGCGCAATACCTAATATACTATACCATTGCAGGCATGCTTTGTCCACAAGTTAAAAGAAAAATAACCTGCACAAATACCGGTGCTTTTAAGCAAATGCCCCTTGTTTTATTCATTCGGGCATAAAAAAAGCAGCCTGTTTTACAAGCTGCTTCATTGCATTTTTGGTGCGGTTGGTGGGATTTGAACCCACACGGGTCTCCCCGCCACCCCCTCAAGATGGTGCGTCTGCCGTTCCGCCACAACCGCATTGGGGTATTGCTATTAAATTAAATGGTGCGGTAGAGAGGATTTGAACCTCCACGGGGTTACCCCCACTAGCTCCTGAGGCTAGCGCGTCTGCCGTTCCGCCACTACCGCGTCAACATTGATAATTATAGCGCGCAAAAATCAATCTGTCAATAGTTTTTTATTTTATTTTTATAATAAAGATAATATTTGTCGCGGTCGCGCAAAACCTTTTTTACATACTCGCGCGTATCCGGGTAAGGTATGTCTTCAATGCGGTTAAAATCATAGTTCCAGCCGTTTTCCTGCATCCACGCGCGCGTGTTGCCGCGCCCGGCGTTATAGGCAATCATCATCAGCACCCAGTTGCGCTGAAATTCATACTCCAGTTCGCCCAGATACCAGCAGCCAAGCCGCACGTTATATTCCGGCCTGCGCAAAGCTTCCAAGTCAAAATGGTCAAGCCCCATCTGCGCAGCAATCCATTCACCGGTTTCCGGCATAATCTGCATCAGCCCCACGGCACCGGCGTGCGATACGGCTTCCGTATCAAACCCGCTTTCGTTTTTAATAACTGCCGCAACCAAGAAAGGGTCGATTTTGTTTTTGGAGCTGTACTCCAAAATTTCGTTCTGGTAGGGCCACATATAAACAAAGCGCGTCTGCACGGCTTCGCTGCTCCATATTTTCATACCGGCTTCACCGATGAGAAAAATGGCGGCAGCAACCATTAAGAATTTTACCCACCATCTGTCGATAAATTTTTTCTTTTTCCGCCTGCCCAACTTATGCCTCCGCCGTAAAATTTTTCCATGCTGCGGCAACGGCTTTTTCCGTTTCGGCAAAGGTGCCGCTGTTATCAATTACAAGGCTGGCATAAGCCTTTTTTTCTTCCAGTGTCATCTGCGCTGCAATGCGAGCCTTAACTTCTTCGCGCGTCATGTTGCTGCGTGCCATGGCACGTTCTATCTGTGTTTCGCTGTCTACGGCAACAAGCCACACGGCGTCAACATCTTTGTACCAGCCGCATTCAATTAAAAGCGGTACGTCAAGCACTGCCGCCGGCAGATTTTTACTGCGGCATTCCGCCAGAAAGCTCTGCGCTGCCGCCAGTACGTTTTTATGGATGATTGCTTCCAGCTTTTTCAGCGCTTCTTTATCGTGAAAAACAAGTTCTGCCATTTTAGGGCGGTTAAGCTCGCCGCCGTCTGTAAGGTATTCAATGCCAAAAGTAAGAGCTATTTCGTTAAGCGCAGCACGCCCTTTGGCAACCAGAGCGCGGCTTTCAGCGTCGGCATCAAACACAGGTGCGCCGAGGCTGCGCAGTAAATTTGCAATTGTACTTTTACCGGAGGCTATGCCCCCTGTTAAACCTATTACTTTCATTTTTTCACCGTTTTATTTTTGGCAGTGCGGGCAGTATGTTGTACCTCGCCCGCCTACTTTGGTGCCCAAAAGTTCGCCGCCGCACATTTTGCAGCACAAGCCTTTGCGCCCATATACCAGCAAATGGTTTTGGTTATCGCCCTTGTTGCCTTCGCCGTCTTTGTAATCGCGGAAGGTTGTACCGCGGTTGGCAATGCCCTGCGCAATAACCTTGTTTATAGCATCGTGCAGGCGGTCAATTTCTTCGTCCGTCAGCGTATTGGCAGTGCGCATCGGCAAAATGCCGGATAACGCCAGGCACTCGTCGGCGTAGATGTTGCCCAGCCCTGCAATAAATGTCTGCTCCAAAATCAGAGTTTTTATAGGCTTTCTGCTTTTGGCTATAACCGGGCGCATATAACCGGCCGTAAAGCCTTTGCTTAAAGGCTCGGGGCCTAAAGTTTCGTAGCCTTCAATATAAGCGTCATTATTGGTAACAAGGTACAGCGTGCCAAAGGTGCGGATATCGCAGAACCACATGGTTACACCGTCCGTCAGTTCAAACTTAATTTTGGCATAAGGCGGTTCCGGCTTATCTGCCTCCTGCGCAATCAGGCTTCCTGTCATGCGCAGGTGAACAATCAGCTTCTGGTTTTCGCCTGTTTTCAGCACCAGGTATTTGCCGCGGCGTCCTACGTCCAAAATGGTTTTGCCTGTTAAACCGGCAATAAATTCTTCCGGCGAAGGATATTTTATCAGCCTTGCAAGGTTAATTTCTATATTTTTAATGGTTTTGCCCTTAATGTGCGGCAGCAGGGTTTTGCGTACCTGCTCCACCTCCGGCATTTCCGGCATGGTAATTCCTCCCTATTTGGCGTCTGCCCAATTTACGCCGTAGTTAACGTCGGCAATCAGCGGAACGCTGAGTTTTACGGCGCTTTCCATAGTTTGTTTTACAAGTGCGCCAACTTCTTCGCGTTCGGCCTCCGTAACTTCAAGCAAAAGTTCGTCGTGCACCTGAAGCAGTATGCGGCTTTTATAACCGCCCTGTTCCAGCATTTTCTGCACGTTCACCATGGCAATTTTTATAATGTCCGCCGCTGTGCCCTGTATCGGCGTGTTAATGGCGGTACGCTCCGCAAAGCCACGCAGGTTAAAGTTGCGGCTGTTAATATCCGGCAGGTAACGCCTGCGCCCGAACAACGTCTGCACATAGCCCTGTTTTTTGGCGCTCGCCACCATATCATCCATATATTTTTTAACGCCGGTGTAGCGTCCAAGATAATTTTCAATATATCTGCCCGCCTCGCCGCGGCTGATATCAAGCTGCTTGGAAAGCCCAAAATCGCTGATGCCGTATACAATGCCAAAGTTTACTGCTTTAGCGCGCGTACGCATGGTGCCGGTAACTTCGTCCAGCGGCACGCCAAACACTTCCGCCGCCGTGCGTGCGTGTACATCCTGTCCGTGCAGAAAACTTTCCAAAAGCAGTTCATCCTGCGCAATATGCGCCAGCACACGCAGTTCCACCTGCGAATAGTCGCAGCTTAAAAGGTAATCGTAACCTTCGCCAGGCACAAAAATTTCGCGTATTTTTTTGCCAAGTTCTGTGCGGGTAGGGATATTCTGCAAATTCGGGTCGGTGCTGCTCAAACGCCCGGTAACAGTAACAAGCTGCTGAAAATGCGTATGTATACGCCCTGTAACAGTATTAATCAGCGGTCGCAGACCTTCAAGGTAAGTGCTGTGCATCTTCGTCAGCTTGCGGTGTTCCAAAATCGTCCGCACCAGCGGATGCTCGTTGCGCAGCTGTTCCAAAACGGATACATCCGTAGAATAACCTGTTTTAGTTTTTTTGATAACCGGCAGGCCCAGTTTTTCAAACAAAATTGCTCCAAGCTGCTTGGTAGATTTTAAATTGAAGCTTTCTCCCGCCTGCTCTACCGCCAAAATTTCGAGCGCTGCAATCTGCGCCGCCATTTCTTTGGTTAATTTATCCAAAAGCGCTGCATCAGGCTTAATGCCCGCCAGTTCCATTTTGGCAAGCGTGCGTGCCAGCGGCAGCTCCATTTCTTCATATAATTTTATCTGTTCGTGCTCGGCAAGTTTAGCACGCAGCACAGGCACAAGTTCGGCAACGGCTTTGCATTCCTGCGCATACTCCTGCGTCAGGTACGCTCCGCCAACGGTTTTAATGCTGTATTCGCTGCGCGCAGGGTCAATAAGATACGCGGCAATGGCAATATCATCCGTTATGCCGCGCGCTTCAACCCCAAGGCACAAAGCGGTTTTAATAATCTCTTTGCTGTCGCAGCAGGCTTTTTGGCAGTTTTCATCTGCCAGCCAGTCATAAAACAGCCGCCAGCCGGGGCACTCGCCTTCAAAAATATAAACGCGCCCATCACATAAAAGCTCCGCACGTTTAAAATATAAATCCGGCAGCGTACCGCCAACCTGTACAGTAAGCGGCGTAACTTCACGCCTTACGGCGATAAGTTTAAACAACGCTTCCGCATCATCGGCACTTTTTACAATTTCTTCCGGCAGCCCGGCAGGCTTATCTTCCACAAAATCGCCAAACAGGCTGAAATCGCCTTCCGGAACGCCCATAACGGCATTAAAACGATCGTACATATTGCGGAATTCCAACCCGGCAAGCAATTCGCGCGCCTCCGGCTTTAATGCTTTTAATTCATAATTTGCCAAATCTGCATCAACCGGCACATCCGTAAAAATTGTAGCCAGTTTTTTGGAAAGCAGCGCCGATTCTTTGTTATTCTGCACTTTTTCACGCAGTGCCTTGCCGCTGATTTTATCGGCGTTAGCCAGCACATTTTCCACGCTGCCGTACTCGCCAATCAGCTTGAGAGCCGTTTTAGGGCCAACACCCGGTATGCCGGGAATGTTATCCGAAGTATCGCCCATCAGCCCTTTAAGGTCAATAAGCTGCTTCGGTTCAAGGCCTTCATATTCTTCTGCGAAAACTTCCGGTGTATAAATTTTAATGTCCGAAATGCCTCGTTTGGTAAAATATACGCTTGTGCGGCTGCTTAAAAGCTGAAGTTCATCACGGTCGCCCGTTACAATAATCACGTCCGCTTCCTGCGGCGCGTGTACCGCAAACGTGCCGATGATATCGTCCGCCTCGTAGTTATCAAGTTCCAGCACGGCAATGTTCATTGCCTCCAGCACTTTGCGCGCCAGTGGAAACTGCTCCGAAAGCTCGCTCGGTGTCGGTTTGCGCTGCCCCTTGTAATCGGCAAACATCTCCGTGCGGAAGGTTTTGCGGCTCTTGTCAAACGCTACTGCCAGCCACTTGGGCTGCACATCCGCCAGCAGGCGCAAAAGCATATTGCAAAAACCGTACACAGCACCTGTATGCACACCGCTTTGTGTCGTCAACGGCGGCAGGGCAAAAAACGCCCTGTGAATCAGGCTGCTGCCATCTATAACTAAAAATTTATCTGCCATGATTGTTCCTTTCGTTCAATAAATCTAATAATATATTATACCATAAGCAAAGGTGTAGGTAAAATCTGCGGCATGGTAAAAAATAAAGCCCTGCTTATGCAAGGCTTAAATCATCCAAGCGGGAATATATATAATGTTGTTTTTATCAATGCCGAACTCCGACACAAGGCAAATGACGCTTCCGCCAGCTGTTTTAACTTCTGTACAGCCACCAAACGCCGCTTCTATTATATTAAAGCGCTTGTACATTTTTTGCACCTGCGCGCTTTTGCTGATAACGCATGGGTACAGCACACCGTTGTGCAAAATTAAAAGTTCAACCTCTTTGCCGTTAAAATTGCGGTAGTAGTACAGCGGCGCTTTCTGCCCGCTATTAGCAAAACTTTTATACACCTCGCCGATAACCCAGGTTTCAAAAAACTCCGCGCTCATCGCGCCAAGTTCTAACGCGTCCGCAGTGTTCCAGCGCAAAAGGTATGCCGCAAGCCCGGTATCCGTAAAATACAGCTTTGGCGTTTTTACAACATACTTAACGTCGTTAAATGCCGCAGGCTGAAGCAAGTAAACAATACCCATACGTTCCAAAATACCCAACCACTGCTTCGCCGTTGGTATGCTGATGCCGGTTTCCTTCGCCATAACGGCATAGTTTAAAAGTTTCGCTGTCTTCGACGCCGCCGCGCACAAAAAGCGGTAAAACTTCATCTCATCGTTAAGCTGAACAAACTTGCGGATATCGCGCTGCAAAATATCCTGCACCAGTTTGGCATAAAACGCCTGCCAGTCCGCACCTTCGTTATACATTGCAGGTTTGCTGCCGCGCCAAATGCGCTCGTAAATCTCCACCACGCTGTGCGGAACAGGGTTCTGCATCCGGCTTGCCAAAAGCTGCATATCCGGTATAAACGGCGTGCTTTCCCTCCCGTCAAGTTCTGCGCTGCTTAAACCGCAAAGCTCCAGGCAGGCAAACTTATCGCCAAGCTCCTGCATAATGGCGGTAATAGTTTCTGCGTCCTCTTTCGGCGCAATCAGCCAAAAATCACCCGGTTTGCCGTGCTTCAGCGCATAATCCTTAATCAATGGCACAAGCTCCGGCGCGTACTGAATATTATCAATCAACACCGGCGGCGCATACCGCTGCAAAAACAGGACCGGTTCTTCATTCGCCACACTGCGCAAAGCAGGTTCCACAAGATCAGCGTACTTGCGGCCAGGTGAAGCAAGTTTTTTTAGGAATGTTGTTTTGCCAGATTGGGAAATGCCTATTAAAATGCAAATATTAGAAATTTTATTACAATATGAAATTTGATTACTTAAACTACGTTTGTATATCATGTAACCTCTAAAAACTTTAATCTATAAATTAAATTTATTAAGTTTACAAAAATCTAGTTTAATAAATTTATAGCACAAATAAAATAAAAGAATTTTATAAATAGTTGTAGTTGAAATAATCCATAATAAAAATTTTTCATCATGAAAAGACAAAATTATAAAACCAGCAAAGGATGCATAGAAAAACATCGCAAACAAATTATTACTAACATATTTGAAATAATTGTATAAATATGAAAAAATGGTTCCAAAAACAAATAAAACAATACCCATTCCAATTATTCCAAAATCCCAATAATACCTCATAAATGCACTATAAACATTTGTATTAACCCCCTCAAATTCAACAAAAGGCAAAAAAATTTTCACTTTAGGCAATTCGAAACCTATACTATTTAAATTGCTGTAAATTCCTATTAAAGTATGATTAGCTATATAACGTTCTTCAACAATTATTGACATTAAAAACTTATCAAAAGCCGGAAAAGATAGTCCTAAATAATGAGATAGTATAACAAAACTACTTCTATTATCAGCCAACCCTTTGCCAGTGAGAATTCCTATAATTAAAAATAAACTTAGAAATAAAAATAATGTAAATACGCCTATCTTAATAATTTTTCTTTTTGCAACATTACTATAGATATTCTTTTTTAACACAAATAAAGACCATATTAAAGCAGTATAGATAATTAAGTGCAGCATGCTTTCACGGCCTGTTGATAAAATGCAAAACATAAAACAAACCATTACAGGATAACAATATTTTATTTTAACCTTATTTAATAAAACAAAATTAGATACAAAAATATAGATACTAATATATGCAAAAATCATAACAACATAATATCTGTAATTCTGCCATCTAGAAAAAGATATTTCACCTCTTTCCAAAGGATATCTAACTGCCTTGAACATTCCACATATTCCATCAATATTTCCTACTTGCAAGCTCAAATTATATACTTCCATAAAACTAAAATATAATAATACGGTTATCAATATATTCAAAATTAAAAACTTGAATTTTGAAATATTTAAAAGCATATCCTTATCTAATGGTTTTATTTGTTTGTAAAATTTAAAACAATTATAACCACAAAATATATCTCCAATTAAAAATGACATCATACCTATTAAAACAAGTATACATGTATAACTCCCTACAAATAGGTCCCATCTATCCACATTTAAAATAGAAAATAACATACTCGTAGTCATAGCAATATTAAACAAATTGCATGGTTCTAAAAAATCAAAATTAAAAATATATATCCCGATCAAGGTA
>ULYK01069335.1_pt1 | contig 71210 bp, 62 predicted proteins | sample 1962061 | NCBI WGS metagenome assembly ULYK01 (sample SAMEA4835860, study PRJEB28245) | human gut metagenome | biome: gut microbiome; material: fecal sample | place: Denmark | collected 2008
TCGGTAATGACGGCAGTCCGTCCGGTTGAGTTTTTCGGATTCAGCTTATCAAATTGATTGTTGGCGTTTAGTTGCTTAACAAATAGATAGCCCGATGGCAATGATTCGCCAATACGGAGCGTGTCGCCTACTTTATAAGTACGACCGTCACAAGCATCAATGCTCTGCTGGGCTTGGAGTGGTTGGCATAACAAACAGACACCACCTAACAACAAAGCGGTCAGATTCATTCTTTTCATACGTTTTTTTATGCTTAATTCTATAGTTCTCATATTAATATATTTTTATAATAGTTGCAGTAATAATTAAGACTATTGATACAATAAAGAGTGATATATTGATTTTCTTTTTCTTCTGAAACAAATTAGCGATGCAAGCAGATCCCAAACCTAAACGAGCTATTATTGAATCAATGGTAAGATCATCGATAATGATAGGTACAATAGTCCATACCACAATAATCCATATTGAGAAATTGATTATCAAATAGATAAATCTTTCCATACTATTCACGAATTAAATAATATATTGAAATTCCAATAACAGGAAGTAATAAAACAATCAAGACATATAATATTCTGCTTCCTTGTGTGCTTTTTGTGCGTACAATACTTATAGTACGGCTATATCAAGCAAGAAAATGAGTATTATAAGTAAAAGGCTTATATCCATATCTACATAATTTTACGATTCTGTATTTACTTTTATTTGCTCTATCCTTATTTTGTGTGCAAATATATAAAAAGTGCCATTCATAAGGCATTATGAACAATACTTTTTTATTGTTTCCCGGCAAGATAAAATGGTTATATCTTCATTCCCCTGCTTTTCCTTTGCGACTGTATAGATCGGTGTATGCTCTGCCATAGCTTGTCGAATTACTCTTTGAACCACTCGGCAATGGGCTTTCTAGCAATAGCAAGAACCAGTTTGCCCCATCCGTCAGGGCTTTCAACACTTGAAAGCCTGACTTTTCGGTCGTGAATTTCCGTCCGTGTTCCTCCGAGTAGAGTTTCCCTGCATACTCCAAAGGCTTTCCCTTGACGAGTGTTTCGGTCTGCCTTTCATCGAATCCCACGAGTCGGCACAGTTTTTCAATGTGCAACATTTCACGCAGGTAGGGAAACCATGCCGCCTTTGCGATTACCGTTTTCAGAAACGATATTTCCTGCTTGTGCCTTGTGTCCTTGTCTGTAATCTCCCTGCCGTGCTTCTGCTGCATTTCCCATACCTCTCGGCTATGGTCTGTCTGCATAGTCTGTATTCTATCTTACAGGGCTTCGATGGTTTTCTCGTAGTCGACTACCCCTATGCAGGGCGGTGTTCTCCCCTTTCAGCGTCTTTACCTTGTTGTTACCGAAAAGAGAACCGAGGCTCTCGGCGATGTTGGCAGCTGCGGTGGTTGCCGTCCCTTTCAGCTTTTCTGCCTGTATTTCTTTCGATGCGGCAGGTCAAACACACCTTGAAGCCGCATTATCTGCCTATCTCTTTAAGTATCTTGTTACAAGTGCCATTGCTTGAAACCGGGACAACATGACCATTCTTTGCCAGTCCCTTGTATTTCTCCATGATATGTTTGGGAACGTCCAAAAGACGGATGTTCGATTCGGTGTTGGTTTTCTTTCTTCTGGTGATTATCCACAAGTTGCCGTCGAAAAATGTTTGTAGGTGGTCGGCGGTGAGGTTCTTCACGTCCGAATATGCCAAACCCGTGAACGAAGAAAGAAGCATCAAAGCAAGGAAGATAGGAACAAAGAGAAACAGACGCAATACGTTGTAAAACAGCAGTTTTGCAGTCGTTTGCCATTACAGCTAAACAGCAAAGGAAGGCAGGATAATGCAAGGTTTCCGCTACCAAGTCATTACCTGTTCCGCTACCTGCTTAAATCCTAAAAGACAGCGTTCCTAATGCTTGTAAACAAGCATTATACGTGCGGCAGGGGCTTCAAATCCGCAGATTTAGCAACATCCGTTCCGTTTGCACCGTTCTGCCTCGTTTCCAATTCTGTCGGTCAGCAATGTATCACTAAATATTGCAACCCAAAAAATTATGGCAATGAAGACAGAAATGAAAGTGCTGCCCTACATCAAGCGCAGTGTACAGGACAAGGACGGACAGTTGCCCCTCATGGGCAGAATAGCCGTCAGGGGAAAGAACAACTCCATCGCGCAGTTCTCCTGCAAGTTCAAGGTGGATGTGAAGCTGTGGAACGCCACGGTGCAACGGTGTACGGGAAAGAGCCGGATGGCGGTGATGGCAAACCGTGAGATTGAACGCACGCTATTGTTGTTACTACATTTTTACCAATTTCACATTAGTCCTAATACACGCTGTGAAATTAGAGTAATAAAGTGGGTTATAGTAGAAAAAATGCCTCAGATGTAATTTTAGGAAATGATAACAAATCACGTGCAACGCAGAAAAACAAACTGCGTTGCACGTGCTATACCAATGCGGCTAATCAAATTTCTCCTTCTAAAATATAACCATAATCCACCTTTATTGATTGTCCGAGGAGAATTGCTACATTTTCGTCAGTCCAAGCTACGTCGAATATTATAGCTGTTTTGCCATTTTTGAAGAACAGGACTTGATTTGGAATTAGCAGATCTGTTAGATTCGTAGGAAGGGGTTCACCGAGCTCACCAAGTATCTCATCAATGTTATTAGAAAGGAAATCATTGACAGGGCCAAGAGATTTTTTACTTATTTCATTAAGATTTTTCTTAAATGACAGATAAGCCTGTTGCTGTTTCTCACTCGGCACGTCGTCTTTCGTTGTTGAAGTCCTGATTTTAAAAGTGTAGAGATTCCCCCATAGACTTATGGCTTCCGTTTTACACCACCCTACTTCGAATTGCATTTCGCCAAAAACTTTGTCTTTCATATTACGCTACATTTTTTTAGTTTTGATATACCGCCGTCGTGAGGAATATTGCCATGAACCTCACGGAGCACTTTTTGCATAGTTTTGCAGTCTTGCATTTCATGCCATGTGTAATTGTTGTCGATACGCCATTGGCGCACCTCCTCAACGGAACAGCCTCGCTGTGCGGCTAATTTTCGGTCTGCTTGGTCAAAGTTTCCGCCAGCGCCGTAGCGTTCTGTCGTAAAATTGTCAATTTCGACTTCGCCTTTGCTTACTTCTGAAAAATCAGGATAACCGTCTTTGAACTTCACGCCGTCAATCCCATATTTTCCTTTTATTTCTCCCCATGTAAGACCGTCTGGGTTGGAATAATTCCTGTCTTTCGGTATTACATTATCATCAGGAACGAATTTGGAATCTCCTTCTATGCCTTCCCATTGACCGTTATTTCGTGGAAGACGATGTTTTTCCACCGCTTCCAGCTCTGATGTTTCCACAAGTTTGCTGCACATGTCTGCAGATTTTTTCTCGTCTCTGGCTTTGTTTTCGTAAGACTGTGCTTTGCTTTGCAAATCTTTGGCATGTGAGAAATCCCCTTTGTCTGCTGCTTTCTTCGCTTCTTTTGAATAGTAGTCCGCATTCTCCTGTGCTTTTGCAGCTTCCTTATAATGCCAATCCTTGCCGTTGACAAATGCCGCTTTCGTGTCTGCTACCTCGCTGCCACCCAGCCTTGCAAAGTGAGACATGCGGAACGTCTCGCGCATATTTTGCATTGTTATAGGAGTTCCAGCTTTTTTGAAAGCCTGCACGGTTTCACGCCCATATTGGATAGCTTGAAGACGAAGATTGCCGGGGGGATGGGTAAGTCCGCCTTTATATTCTCCTAAGACTTTTTCTATATTTCCATTTGGAAGTCCAAGTATCTCGGAGCGAACGCCCATAAAGAAGTCCGCTCCCAATTCCTGTGCCCATGGACTCATGTTGTAAAAGCGCAGAACTCTATGCCCACACTCATGTGACCAAATCTTGCTCATGTCCTCAAACGATAGACTATTCATATCTTTGAATTGGTCAAGATTGAACAGAAATTTATCATCTGTCATGAAAAGGTCACCACATTTCATGCTAACGGCGATGCTTTCTCCTTTTACTAACTCTGGTTCAGGAAGGCCGAAAAATTTGCATGCACTATGAGCTGCCGCTTCCATCCTTGTTGCCAATGCTGCCTCTGAAAGGGTTCCTGCCTTAACGTCACCTGATAGTCTTTCGCAAGCGGAAACAACAGGATTATCTGTTTTTGGGCGAGTAACGTCGTCAACCTTTTCAACTGTATATTTCAAGGTTTTCTCCGTTACTTTATCTACGACCTTTTCTGCGGCTTTTACCGCAACCTCTTTTGCTATTGTTGCTGTTATTGGATCCATATTTTTCAATTTTTCTTGTTTGACATTTGCAACCAGCCGTCATAAGAAGGTTTTTCGGACTTCGCACTACAACCCCTGATGTACATGTCAAGGAATGTTGTCATTTTGTTTTTGTTCTCATTGCCAATTTGATTTAATAGACAACGAGAAATGCAGGCATTAAACACATCGATATCAGTAATTGCTTTTGCCGATTCATAAATCTCCGTGCCTATGATTGTGGTGAAGATAAACGCAGTATCCTCCGCTGTCGGAATTGTGATGTTGTTTACTTTTTCCTTGATTTTGCTAAGTCTGCCACCGGAAACATTCGCTCTTTCCAACAAGGCGAACAATTCAAGTCTGCTAAAATCCCCTCCCTGGGTATAAGTCGCGTACAGTAAGGTAAAGACATTCTGCAAAGCTTCCTTTTCATCGCTGTATTCGTCCGTTGTAGGTGTGTATTTCCATACTTCTGACTTCGCCTTGTAATCGAAAAACTCAACCTTGGTTTTCACCGCTTCTTCCCAGCCTGTTTGATAGACAACAGCCTCGCCGGTCTTCAGGCGTGAAATCTCTTCTATGTGTTTATCATCAAGTCCTAACGATTTGCCAGCCACCTCCATGTCTTCTTTTTCCGGCAGAGCCATCACCATTTTTGTATTAGTGTTACGGATCGCTGCAAGGTCAAGCATTGACGGTGACTGGTCTGCGATGATGAATCCCTCGCCGTATGTTCTCATCTCAGCCATGCTGTTTGCAATTTTCTCAACCGCCATTCCTGCCATATTAGAAGATTCAGCAGATTGAATGGTAGAAGTTCTTTTCAAGAGATTGTGGGCTTCCTCTAAAACGGTTATATGACGCAGAGGCAGATTCATTCCTTTTTGTTCGGATATCCTGAATTCATTTAATTTCATCACTATCAGTCCCATCAGAAGCGATTTCGTCTCTGAAGACTTCACCCTGGAAATGTCAATGATGACATTTTCGTTGAACAGCTTTTCATCCGGAATAGCCTTGCCGTTGAACATTCTGCCAACAATCCCGTCGCAAAGGGATTGAAGACGTGTTTCAAGTGAACCCTTATAATCGCCTTTTGTGTCAGAAGAATATTCCGAGGAGTTTATGTATTCTTTCAAACTGTCAAGCACGTCTTCAACTGTCGGGAATGTGCCGTTCGGATTGTAGGAGCGTTTCAGGTTCCATCCGCAAGCCTTGTATGCCTCTATGATTGAATGTTTCAGAACTTGAGGCATCGCTGCGTACATCGGCCAGCAGGCATTGAATATTTCCACAAGAGCATCTATATGTTCATAAACATCAATTCCTTCCGGAAATTCGAACGGATTTATGCAAAGGATGTCGGTTATCCGCGGATTACTGCCATAAACATGCACATCTTTCTCTGAACCGAAGACGTCTTTATATTCTCCTTTTGCGGGTTCAATGATGAGGAACTTTATCTTGTCTTCAGATCCTTCGACTTGACGTTCTTTCAGTTTTGAAACTAATAGGTACAGCGTGTTGGATTTTCCGCTGCCGGTCGTTCCTGTGACAAAAGTATGCTTGGCAAGACCGTTGATGCTGAGCGGAACTTTCTCGTTTTTATATTCTTCACCGAGATGCTTCACCACGCCTATCTCAATAGAACCGTCATCTGTTATGTTCTCTTCTGTCATTACATTCCTGCCAAATGACTGTTCTTCCCTGACTAGAATACCTTGCACTGACGATTGGGGGAGAGAAAGGTGTATTGCCAATTCCTTGCTTGTAACAACAGAACCTGCCGATACGTTTATTCCCTTGTAATTGTATCGAGGCAACAGGCCTTTATGCAAATATTCTGTAAGTAAAGTTGTCTGTCCCTTTTTACGCCAGACATTGATTCCATAAGATTCCGAGCTTGACTCTTCGCCAACGATACAACCGCGATAGAGGTTGGCTAAAGTCTCGGCTGTAGTTCCGTCTGAAGCCACAAAGTAGGCTGCCGTTGACCAAAGCCCGAAAGGTATTCCTGTCCGCAAACGCCTAATCTCTGAATCCAAAACCTCTAAGTAGCATTTTACGTGGTTGTTCTTGAACGTAACTTGGCGGTTTTGTCCTTTGGTCGTGCTTTCGTTTGTTCCGTCTTGGACTCCTTCGCCTTTTTGTTCCTGGTTTGTTTCTCCTGTTTGGTCTGCCACAGCCTGTTGCTTGCTTTCTCCAGTCTGGCGAGCATCAGATTCATTCCATCCTTCGTTAGAACTTGTCCCAGTCTCTCCGCCAACGATTCCTCTCCATAGGGTCCACAAAATATTGTTAGATTTGTTTGCCGAAGAACCACCGCTTTTCCCCTTGGTAATGGTCGTTCCCTTATTGAAACCTTCGCTGTTAGTGATAGTGTGTGATAGGGATTTGGAAATTGATTTTGAGAAATTCTTTGAAATTGTATGCGAAACTCCTTTAGTCTCACTTTCAGAGATTGTCAGTTGCGTTTCAGCCAATGGGGAAAGGTTGTTGTGGATGTCATTGAAAGCCGCTATCATCTGTTGCGCTTCCACATTGCTGACATTGTCCGCTATGAAGAATGCGGTGAACTTTGAGATGTTGTATGTAGCGTTGATTAGTTTGTCAATGCCTTGTACAAACTGTTCTTTCTTGTCATCCCTTAGCGAAGCTAATCCCGAAACACTTGAAACGAAAGGTCTTTCGTAACGGTTACCCGGTGTACCATCGGCGTATATTTCTGCCCTGATTCCAGGTAAATATCCATGAAGTCCTGCATCTAAGATCTCACCTGAAACATTCATAACCCCATCAAAATCACGTGTCCCTAAATATAGATTTATCTTACCTTGTTCGTTTTTATTCACGACAAGGATGATATTCTTTGCCACATTGTGCAGCGACATGTAAAGCATCGAAAGTTTGTCGGGGAAGAAAGTGTTTTTCTCCAGTACAATCTTGTTTATTGTATACCATCTGATGGAAGTGTCGGTGCGTTCCTGATGGAGGGGATATATTTCACAATCTTCCAAGTTGTTCAGGTAATTGCGGGATACCAAGTCCTCAAACAACTCAGTCTGTTCCATATACCGTGCTGCCCAGGCTTCATCTGTCTGCACCGTTCCATGTTGCATCATCAGCTGCTCCGTTTGCGGTTGTACTGTTTGCGGTAGCATTTCCGGTTTTTCTGTCATATCCAGACTTAACAAAACCGCTTTCGTCCTTGAATTGTTCCTTACAGCCATAACTTAGAAAGTTTTTATTATATTGTCAGAATATGCCTCTGCCTTCTTGAGGTAAAGTTCGGCCGCGATAGTCAATGTCTCAATTAAATGCGCCTTGTAATCTTTTTGCTTCTCCTCAAGTTCACGTAACTGTCGCTCTATTTCCTGCCGCTTGGCATTTTCTTTGTTTTTTACCGTTGTGTAAATAAGTACGATACCTATTAATTCAGTTGCGATAGCAATGATGGGATTGCCGAAAATTAGCCAGCCCTTAGCCTGTGATGAGTTTACGGCATAAGCCGTTCCTATTGCAATAGTTCCTGCCGCCCCGATAGCCAAGGCTTTCTTTCTTAGTTTTTTGACGTATTCTTCATAAGGCTCTGACGTATCCTTGGGTACGTCTGGAAGTTCTGTCTTGAAAGGATTTTGCTGAACCCATTTCTTTACTAAGATTTCATAGCCCTCGTTGATGTCTGTAAATCTGATTTTACGCTCAATGTCAATGTCTGCGTTTTCCTCTTTCCAATAGTCACTAACACTGAACGAATATCTTTCGATGGCAATCTCAACGATTTCACGTACTACGTCAAAAGCGTCGGAAACCGTGTTTACATCAACGTTGAGCAACAATTGGTTGCATTTCTGTGAAATAGCTTCCGAAATGTTATTGTAGTCTAATTTGGGCTTATTCATAATCTGTATTTTTTAAGGATTTGATGAATTGTTCAAACACCACAATTTCATTGTTTGCGACTTTTATCATTTCTTGCAACTGTTCGTGTGACGAAACTTTATAAGTATCCTGAAGTTCTTTCAAGTGTTTCTTCTGAGTTTCGATGGCGGAACATAAAGATTCATTCACTTTATTTATATAGAAATCAACCTCCTCCTGCATATCTTCCTTGAACTTGTTATATTCTTGCCGTATATGACGAACTGACATGGTTTTGAATTCTTTGAGTTTTTTGCTATTGTCCACGTCAGTCACATTTACCGTGTATTCTTCGTGATCATCGCAGCATATGCCGGGAATCGTGCGGGTACGTGTTTCAGTTCTCGTTTCTGTTGCCGCGTTCGTTGCCTGTTTTTCAATTGACTCGAAGTCAGGTCTTTTGAAAAAAGCCTTGCTCGTTTCGACCTGGACGAACTTGTGGAATTCTTCCCCCATCTCAGTAAACAGGCTGTTTTTCTTTGCGTCAGCTGAGTCATAGAGGTTGATTGTCTCTCTCTGGATGTCCTTGAATGTGGCATCGCTTACGAGAATATGGCTATTTATTCTTTGTTCGATGAAATTGAACTCTTCCGCGACAGTTTCTTTGCTGAATTTTCGACGGATTGTATTGAGGGTGTTGTTCATGTCTAACTGTGCGTCTTTCAGAGCATCCTCTTGACCCTGCATCTCTTGAATTCCTTTTTGAAGTAGGGCTATGTCGTTTTTTCTGTGGTCAATGCATTGCTTGATGTCCTCCCTGATGGTTTGTACCAAATCATTGTACGCATTGATCTTCTCGCTCTTTACAAATTCGTTCAGTATTTCACGAAGTTTGTCAAAGTTAGACCAGTCTCTGACCATTGCAAGTAGGTTCTCGTTGTTTATGTTTTTGTTTGCGTCTTCAAGCGTATCCCTGATGTCTCTCAATAAAGAGCGGCATATTGTCCAGACTTTTTCGTCCCATGAAGAATCAGGTGCATTCTTGCTTTTCATCAAAGAAACGGTGTCCTTTCCTTCTGCCACAGCATAGCGGTTTAGTATTTCCATCAAGCTGTCAATGGGAATCAGCCTTTCTTCCTTTATTCCATACGGTTCAACGAACAGAGCCTTTGCTTTCCGCATATATTCCTCTTCGATGTTTTGGAATGTATCGTCTGCAGCATTTGTCACAACAAAAAATATTCGTTTCTTTGCATCTTCTGACAAAGACTTGAAGACATCCTTGACGAAGTCGTTGACGCTTTTGTCCTCAATGTTGTCCGTACCTTTGTGCAAGAAGATTATCGCATCGACATTGTTGCAACCATATTCGTTTTGGGCTGTCAATAATTCCATTGTCTCCATATCAATACCTCCAACAGCCTCAACGCCCGGAGTGTCAACAATGCGCCAGCCTTCACACTCTTCCTGCAAGGGGTACTTTATGGTCACTTCCTTAGTTATCTTCGACTTTGGATGGCTGTCAATGTACTGTTCAAGGAGTTGTCTGTTTATCTCCCTGCGCGATGTTGCCTCCAGGCCTTTCACTATCTTTGGATCACATATCTTGGACTTATTCCAACCTTTTATGATTAACTTGTTGATGTCGTTGACAGGAAGAGAACTATATTGGTCTTCAATCGCTACTAGTTTTCCTAATTTTCCCGATATGTTACCGTTTATGGTTTCCTTGTGCCCGTCGCCGTAAATGACTTCAATCGACTCCTTTTCCGAATATTCTATCTTTGTCAGCACGCAAGTAGTCTGAAAATGGCCTGTCGGAAGGATGTTTTTGTTTCCAAGAAAAGCATTTATGAATGTAGATTTTCCAGCGCTCATTTTTCCGACAATTGCCAAAGTAAAATAGCCATTGACAAAAGGGACTGCCTTACGTTCAATGGAAGCACTCAAGCCTTTGTCTTTGACATTGTTCTTTTTGCGGACAGCATAATATTCTTCAAGGACTTTCATCACTGACCGCCTGTAATACAAAAACTGATTTTGTTTCATAATATTTCTTTTACAATAAAAACCTATCTTAAGCCTCGGATTTCTCCCCGATACCGTAGCAAATATAGCGATTTTTTTGTGAAGTTGACTCATTAAAAATGACTATTTTCCTCTTATATAAGGATTTTGCGACTTTTTAGGCGTCATTCTCTTGTCAGTCGGCATTATTTTCTTGCTGATAATAATTGTCAGTTGGTCGAAGATTGCATCATATCTAGTAACTTTTTGATTATCACTGTCATTTTCTTAAATGATAAAAGGTCGTGAAATATTTTTCAATATATGCTTTTTGTATGTCTATATGCATATTTTGCAATGCAATTCAATATCTTTTATAAAACGCCTAATTCACGTCATGTTTCATAAAGCTTAGACCTCTGCAAAATTCAAAGCTCCCTACTGGAATATTACGATGAATCGGGTAAGGGAGACTATGGCTCTACTTAGAGATTAAATGAAAGAGCATGATATAGCACCAAGTTTTTCTAAAATCACCTCGCTTCGAAAAGTGAGTAGCTCATTTTTATTTCCTATCTTTGTCGGGTAAAATTAAAGAATATGAAGAAAACGTATTTGCCGGCAGAATGGCACAAACAGAGCCTGATACAATTGACATGGCCCCATATAGACACTGATTGGGCCTATATGTTGGAAGAAGTAGATGCTTGCTTCCTTAATATAGCTTACGAAATTTTAAAACGTCAGCCTTTGCTGGTAGTAGCCCCGGAACCTCATCGAATCGGAGACAGAATCTATGAGCACGGATGTAATGTGAAGAATCTCACCGTTTCGGCCGTGAAGACTAACGATACATGGGCACGCGACCACGCCTTTATTACCATGCTGAAAGAGAACGGAGAACCGCTCTTACTGGATTTCTGTTTTAACGGTTGGGGAATGAAGTACGCTGCCAATTATGATAATATGATAAACTCCAATCTATATTATCGCTGCAAAACATTGACAGGAGAATATGTATACCAAAGAAATTTCATTTTGGAAGGAGGTTCGATAGAAAGTGATGGAAAAGGCACACTCCTTACCACAGAAAAGTGCTTGTTGTCCTACAACCGAAACGAGAAAACGAAGGAAGAAACAGAACAATATCTGAAAGAAACATTCAACTTGAAACAGGTGTTATGGCTGAAGCACGGTTATTTGGCCGGCGATGATACAGACAGTCATATCGACACGCTGGCACGTTTCTGTCCTGACGATACCATCGTATATGTGCAGTGCACAGACAAAAAAGACGAGCATTATGAAGAGCTGGTGGCAATGGAAGAAGAACTGAAAGCTTTCCGGACACCGGAGGGAAATCCCTATCGCTTACTTCCCCTCCCTATGGCCGATGCCATTTATGATATAAATGGAGAACGGCTGCCGGCAACCTATGCCAATTTCCTGATTATGAATGAAGCTGTTCTGCTTCCCACATACAATCAGCCTCATAATGATACTCTTGCAAAAGAAGTATTGGAAAAAGCTTTTCCCGGAAGAGAGATTGTCGGTGTGGATTGCACAGCATTGATCAAACAACATGGCTCGCTTCATTGCGTCACCATGCAATATCCTGAAGGTGTATATTAATATAGACGTATATAATATGAGAAGAACAATTAAAGTAGGACTCATTCAGCAGTCTTGTACAGGCAATACGGCTGAAAACATGGATAAACTGAAACACAGTATAGAAGATGTGGCATCCAAGGGCGCAGAGCTAGTGGTGTTGCAGGAATTGCACAATACGCTTTATTTCTGTCAGACAGAAAATACCTCTCTGTTTGACCTGGCAGAAACGATTCCCGGTCCTTCCACCGAATTCTATAGTGGAATTGCATCCGCCAATGGTATCGTACTGGTCACTTCCTTATTTGAGAAACGTGCTCCGGGACTTTACCATAACACGGCCGTTGTATTCGATAAAGACGGAAGTATTGCCGGGAAGTATAGAAAAATGCATATTCCGGACGATCCGGCATATTATGAAAAATTCTATTTCACTCCGGGGGATTTAGGTTTCGAACCTATTCAAACTTCAATAGGAAAATTGGGTGTACAAGTTTGCTGGGATCAATGGTATCCTGAAGGAGCGCGTCTGATGACCTTGAAAGGTGCTGAAATTCTTATCTATCCCACTGCTATCGGTTGGGAAAGCACAGATACCCCGGAAGAAAAAGCTCGCCAACTGGAAGCATGGGTAATTTCCCAACGAGGACATGCCGTAGCCAACGGATTACCTGTAATAGCCGTCAATCGCGTAGGGCATGAGCCTGACCCTTCGAAACAAACAAACGGAATCCGGTTTTGGGGAAATAGCTTTGTAGCAGGTCCTCAAGGTGAAATACTGGCACAAGCCGACAACATGAAAGAGGAAAATATAGTAACGGAGGTAGACATTACACGAAGCGAAGAAGTTCGCCGCTGGTGGCCATTCCTCAGAGACCGCAGAATAGACGAATTTGACAAATTGACCAAACGATTTGTTGACTAAAAGATGAATAAGTAGAAAAACAGTAGAAACGTTATCGTTATATAAATTCACATATTCGTTAAACAAATTGCGATTGAAGCTGTTTTGTTATCAGATTATCTAAAAGATATATTGATTAACAAAACAGCTTTAATTATGAAAAAAGTATTATTCTTAGCAGCATTGTTACTTGTTTGCTTCAGCGGAGTAACAAATGCACAAACCAGAAAACAAAGAGAAGATGCCAAACGCGAAGCATGGAAAAAAGAACGTCAGGAAAAGAAGGCCTTGGAAGCACAGCAAGATTCCGTGTCTTTCATGAAAGCTATCGATGCCTTGAAAAACGGTTCCTTTGTTTTGGAAGCTGATAACGTAGTATTCCGTAACGGTATTATGCGTTTTGTGTCCTCAAACACCAACTATGTGGAGGTAAACGACGGACAAGGAATTATTCAGACCGCCTTCACTAACTTTGTGTATAACTGGAGCCCGAACGGTTTGGGCGGTGTCACTGTACAAGGAAGCGTAAACGGTATAAGTATGCGCCAGGACAAGGATGGCAATATTTATTACAACTACGGCATTAACGGTATTGCCGTATCAGCCACAGTCTCTATCGTGTTAACCGGTGGTACCAATCAGGCCAGTGTAACCATCAACCCGAACTTCTCCGGAAATACGTTGACCATGAACGGTTATTTGGTCCCTTACAATGAAAGCGGAGTATTTCAGGGAACAACTTGGTAAGACTTATCGAAAGGCAATATAAAAAAGGAGTTGTGTCAAAACGTGGATAATGCCATCATTTAGTCGTAGGGGCGAGGTTTTCGCTCGCCCGAAAAACAGTTTGCTTTGTGTCTTCGGGCAGGCAAACCCTGCCCCTACAGCTGACGATGGGATAGGCCGTAGTTTTGGCACACTCCCTTTTATGTATCTATCACTTTATTCTTTGATATCGATAACCAGATTCAACTCATCCAACTGTTTTTGATCTAAAGCAGCAGGAGCATCCAGCATCACATCACGCCCACTGTTATTCTTCGGGAACGCAATGCAGTCACGGATACTGTCAAGGCCGGCAAACAGCGATACCCAACGGTCGAGACCGTATGCCAAACCACCATGAGGAGGAGCACCATATTTAAATGCATTCATCAGGAAGCCAAACTGCTCTTGTGCCTTTTCGGGTGTAAAGCCCAGAATCTCGAACATCTTGGCCTGCAACTGAGAGTCATGGATACGAATAGATCCCCCTCCTACTTCTACACCATTCACAACCATATCGTATGCATCTGCACGAACGGCTGCCGGATCTGTATCCAACAAAGGAATATCTTCATCTTTCGGATGAGTAAACGGATGGTGCATTGCCATCAAGCGATTTTCTTCTTCGCTCCACTCAAACATCGGGAAGTCAATAACCCACAGACAAGCAAACTTATTCTTGTCACGCAAACCTAATTGACGTCCCATTTCCAAACGAAGTTCGCACAACTGTTTACGAGTCTTCATGGCATCGTCACCACTCAGAATCAGAATCAAATCACCCGGCTTAGCTCCGAAAGCTTCTTTCATTTGCTGCAGCACTTCTTGTGAATAGAATTTATCTACGCTTGATTTTACATTTCCATCAGCTTCTACGCGAGCATATACCATACCTTTTGCGCCAATTTGCGGTCTCTTGACGAAATCGGTCAACTGGTCAAGCTGTTTACGGGTATAAACGGCAGCACCCTCTGCACAAATACCACCAATATATGCAGCATCATCGAATACAGAAAAGCCGTGGCCTTTCAGAATATCCATCAGTTCCACAAATTTCATTCCGAAACGCAAATCAGGTTTATCGCTACCGTAATATTTCATAGCATCTGCCCACGGCATACGGATAAACGGCTCGGTAAGCTCAACACCACGCAATTCCTTGAATAAATGTTTGGCCATTCCTTCAAAGGTAGAAATGATATCTTCCTGCTCCACAAAGCTCATCTCACAGTCTATCTGAGTAAACTCAGGCTGACGGTCGGCACGAAGGTCTTCATCACGAAAACATTTCACAATCTGGAAATAGCGGTCCATACCTGATACCATCAATAACTGTTTCAATGTCTGCGGTGACTGAGGCAATGCATAGAACTGTCCCGGATTCATGCGTGAAGGAACCACAAAGTCACGAGCCCCTTCAGGAGTAGAACCGACCAACATGGGTGTTTCTATCTCAAGAAAACCTTTGCTGTCCAAATAGCGGCGTACTTCCATCGTCATTCTATGGCGTAATTCCAAATTCTGACGGACACAACTGCGTCGCAAATCCAGATAGCGGTATTTCATGCGAATATCATCGCCACCGTCACTATTGTCTTCAATAGTGAAAGGAGGAGTAAGTGCACTGTTAAGAACGTTCAGTTCCGATACGATAATTTCTATTTCGCCGGTAGGAATATTCGTATTCTTATTTGAACGCTCATTCACTTCACCGGTCACCTGAATCACAAATTCACGCCCCAAATGGTTAGCGCGTTCACAAAGTTCGGCATTCACTTCCGTATTGAATACCAGCTGAGTAATACCATAACGGTCACGAAGGTCGACGAAGGTCATTCCTCCCATTTTACGTGCACGCTGTACCCAGCCGGCCAACGTTACACTTTTGCCTGCATCGGAGAGTCGCAACTCTCCGCAAGTATGACTTCTGAACATATATTCTTTAATTTTAATCAATTATCGTGCAAAGGTACGATATGTTTTTCATTGTACAAAACCGCCTACAAGAAAAAAATCCCGCTACTTCATAGTAACGGAACTTTTTTAACCTATACTGATATTCGGGCATCAATTCTTGAACATTTCAATCACATCCTTCAATTCTCCGGGAAACACCTCTCCTGTCTTTTTCCACAGTATTCTGTCTTTTCGCTGAAGTACGAAACCGGGAGCTGTTTCTATGTTATAGGCATCGGCCACTTTCTTGTCGCCCTCCATATTTACTCTGATAATATTGACCGGCGTTTCAAATTCATGAAGTAACGGCTCAATCCATTCATAATGAGGCGACCAGTCTGTATAGAATACAATCAGCAACAATGCGTCCGACTGCTTGGCATCTTCAATTTTTTCGGCTATATCCATTTTCTTTTCAGTTTTAAATTATCCTCTACTGCCCAGACTGTTCAGGTCCGGATTCAATTCTTTTACCGCCGCCTTCACTTCCTTCTTGGTGGGTTCACCGGTATTGGACACTTGTTCAACAGGATAGCGCCGGTCATTTTCCATCAGTTCATCCTTTTGCTCCGTCTTTTTCTTCTTTTCTTCCTTATCCATATCTTTTCAATTTTAAGGTTTAATACTGGTAATGCAACAAAATAGGCAAAAAGATGGTTCGCACAATACAGAAAATATAGATGAAAAACATCATATAGAAACATATAATCACAAAGAGAGAAAACTTTTTCTGTGCATTCTGAAGTGAATCCGGAGCCCCTGATGCATCCACTTCATTAATAATGACAAATGATTTCATTGTGTACAAAATCTAACTGAATTTCCTGCATACTGAAACAGCAAGAGAGCTATTTTCTTGATATATATAACTCTTTATCTGTTGTGTTAAAAAACGATTTACTGTTGCGTTATGAACATTTGTTCATTATCTTTGCAGTCGAAAACAATAAATATTTAATGTCACCACGTCCAAAAAACATCCGTAAAGTCAATAACATGCCTTCTGTTGCAGGCTTTAAACCTATAGCTTCAAACAGTAGTCGCAAGGATGCTATATTCTTGCATTTTGAAGAGTATGAAGCAATACGGTTATGTGATTATGAAATGAAGACTCAACAAGAGGCATCTGTTTCAATGGGGGTATCACGTCCGACTCTTAGCCGAATATATACCAGCGCGCGTCAGAAGATTGCCCAAGCACTGGTTCGTGGTGTTGTTATAATGATAGAAGGTGGAGTAGCGTACACTGATAGTGAATGGTTCCGTTGCGGAGTATGCGGTTTGGTATTCAATAATATCAATCCTACACTTAAAATCCGCAAAATGGAATGTCCCATCTGCCACTCCAACGACATAAGCATTAGTAATATTAACATTAATAAGAATGAGATTATGATGAAAATTGCAATTCCAACCAGAGAAAATGCAGTTGACAACCATTTCGGTCACTGTGAGTATTACACAATCTTGACAGTAGGGCAAGACAATCAGATTCTAAGCAGCGAGACTATTCCTTCTCCACAAGGATGCGGATGTAAATCCAATATCGCAGGAGAATTAGAAAACATGGGAGTCAGCGTCATGTTGGCAGGGAATATGGGGCAAGGTGCTTTAAATGTACTTACAACCCACCACATCAAAGTTATAAGGGGGTGTTCCGGTAATATTTTGGATGTCGCTACCGACTATTTAAACGGGAAACTTACTGATTCGGGAGTAGGCTGCTCATCCCATGAACACCATCATGAATGTCACGGACAACAATCATAAAGAATGATGTTTATAAAGAACAAAATGCTACTTAACATTGTCATAGACTTTGTTATGTTGATAGCAATGGCATTGGTAAGTATAAGTGGCTTCATATTGGAAATAGTCATTCCTTCTCGCCATGCTGTCAAATTTCAAGGTGTTACTCCATGGAGTTCACAATTGTTGGGCTTGGGAAGGCATGATTGGGGCGAAATTCATTTGTGGGCAGGAATTGTTTTGGTCATTCTGCTTACCATTCATTTTTTGTTACACATAAATATAGTATCGGCTTTTGTTAAAAAGAAATGCCCGAACCATATACTACAAATATTGCTCTATATTTTATTTTTAATGCTATTGATAATGACAATAGTGCCTTGGCTTGTCTATTTATAAAGACTGCCATTATTTCTCCGGCTGTTTTTTAGGTAGGACAAATTCGGATTGAGGTATATAAGATTGACCTTGCTCTAAATTTGTCCTGCCTCTTAAAGCGACTTCACGACATCAACCCTGCTCTGACAAGTAACCTCTTGACTTGTGTAATCTGAAACCTACATCCTTTAGACATTTCTTGACAGCCTATCCAATTTAGCTACAATCAGAATAGAGTTCGTTTTTCTGTACATCGCCAACGCTGCAAGAAGTTGGGGGCTGTTAGACTTCTTTCCACTCTCCGTTTCAATGTACTCAGCAAGTATAGGTTTATGCTTTACATCCTCATCGGAGACATCATCTGCGAAGGTTAGATTGTCGGCAATCTTGGCAGCAACACTCATTAACTCCTTTTTATTGAACCCGAACGCCTTCACTTTCGGTTTAAACCAAAGGTAAACCGCCCCATTCGGAGAATAAAAAAAGGAGCTACATTTTACTGTAACTCCTTGATTCTCATCAGTCGGGGTAGCGGGATTCGAACCCACGCCCCCCTGCTCCCAAAGCAGGTAAGATATCTTTTTAATAGTCCTGATTATTAAATGTTTATGGTAATGAGCTGAATCTTGTTATTAACTATTTCAAATTAACACTCTGTTTTAACAACTCTATTTCACGATTTAGAAGAGCTATTTCTTGCTCTTGAGCACTACATTTTTGCAATGCTTCCCGTAGCTACTTCCGAAGAGAAGCTATCAGTTCATCTTTATCGTTCATATCCCAGTTTTGTTATAAAAAGGTTTTCCCACACGACTTATATGATCCCCAATCGGAGTACCTATATTCTTATTGTAATCAACCACATCGACCTTATACAACAATCCCAAATCCTCTATTTGAATATTGATATCCATAAGCTGATTAAAGGTAAGACCATCCCCTACCGCAGCCAGGTCAATATCCGACCCCTCTGAATACGTACCTTTGGCACGGGAACCAAAAATAAGCACCTTTTCTATATTAGGATAACGCCGGAACACGCTGCAAATATCCATTATTACCGTATCACTTAAACCGTACATATCAAAACAACGTATTCATTTCAAGCCGTAGCTTTTCTTCATTGAGTCTATTATCCAACCGCTGTAATAAATAAGAATACTCCTTATATATATTACGGACGATTTCAATAGCATCACCTTCATTATAAGTATGTGAAGTGGTAACTCTAGCTTTCGCCATCCTGCGCCAACCATCATGATCAGTAATCATACCGTCCTCGAAAGCTTTCTGAAGCGTACCGTTCGGACCTTGCACAAACTCATAGCCTTTGTACTTTAATAAGTCTTGAAGAACCTTCCAGCCAAGTTCAAAAGTATATTCAAACCGCTGTATCAACCCTTCCATTTCCAATTCAGACAAATCATCCACTTTCTTATCAGATTCTGTTATTTCTTGAATCCGCTTATTAGCACGATGAAAGCTGTCGTATCTTTGAAGCCAACGTATATCTTGTTCCATAATTAATTTATTATTTATTGAAAAAATACATCTTGTTCTTGAGTCCTACCTTTTCCAGATTCATCGTCCCATGTAAAAATGAATTTGTGGCTAGGTTTATGACCACAACATAATAAAACAGATAGCTCTACTGAACCATAAGGTATAAGACTTGGTATTGGGAACATAGTAGGATCACCGATTAGTTCTATGGCAGAATCAGCATCCAATGTTTCAGAAGTAAAATCAATATTAGTAGCTTTGGCTTTGCCCTTATTGTATATTTTCATTTTCCAAATTGAGTTTCCTTTTCTATCAGTTGTTCTATACACATTAGCTTCTATCATAGCTTGTTTCTTTTCCAAAGATTCCGCTTTACTTTTCTCAATCTGATATTCATTCAGCTGTACCTGTTGTTTATTCAATTGTTCTTGCTGTTCATTTAATTTCTTTTGTTGTTGATTTAATCTATAAGTATGATTAAAATACATATAAATACCTCCTAAAAAGGTCAATGCAGTGATTAACCAGTTTATATTTTCTGCGATATTTTCCATTGTAACTTATATTTTAAAATAAATATTCATTATGGTTGTTTCAAAATATTATATCACTAAATCATTTGATAAAACTACTGGTCATATTCGACATACAATTATCAAAGATGGAAAAACTGTATATGACATGACTTTCAAGTTAGCCCCAAATAGTAATATTCCTTTTAGCCCCATTGATTTTCTAGAAGCATCTCTTAATGGTGAACAAACAATAATAGTACCTCAATATTATAGAGAATTACAGAATATTGCTTTTGAACTTCACTTGTTAAATGCATGCAAGTCTAATGATGAAAAAAGAAAAATATCATTTGCAAATAAGATAAAGGGTCTAATTAATAGAATTATATCGTCATTTACTTAATCTTAAACAACTTACTTCCTTTAAAAGCGTTTTGCAAAGATTGCTTTATGTAATCTTCTGCATCAGCTTGTATTTGCCCTTTTATTACTTCAATTTCCTCCTGATTATATGAGAGCAATTCATTATATCCTCCCAAATACTCTCTGCCACATTTTACACATTTAATGTATGATTTATCGTCATTAAACTCAAAAGATTCAGTATCACCACACGTGATACAGCGAAGCTTTCCTGTATATTGTTGTTTCATAGTCCTTTCTATTTATTACCCATTAATACATTAATATTACATTGTAAGAGGTATCCAATAGAACTCTTACACTATAAGTCAATGCAATAAGCTATCATACTTTTAAGAGATTAGCCAATACTTGAGTTATCAAATTCCAGACATAGGCAGAATCTGACATTACAGGTATGTTTTTTCCGTTTGCAATAATCACACAGCAAGGATATTCATGCCCGGAGCCAGAATTTATCTTTTCTATAAATTCTGGTTCCTTACCAGTACATGGTATTATATTCTCTATCTGGAGGATATTTATATCTTTAGTTCCTTCTGTTGTATAAACTTTGATGTTTGCATCTGAACGTTTAGGAGAAAAAGATGTTATCACCTCTATCAACTTTTCTTTATCCTTCAAAACACCCATCAAACGTTCCACCTCAGCAACAGCATCATCTCTTTCATTTCTGTACACCTCCAGTTTATTATTCTCCCCTGCAACGGCAGAGTTGCCATTCCCACTTACAACGGCAGAGTTATCTTTAGGCAAATATTTATCTTCAAAGAAATATGTTATAGGAACATTTAGCTCACTGCAAAATCGCTCCAGTATACTAGAATCAAAATCATCTTTTTTATAGTATTTGAACACACTAGACACACTCATGTCTATTTTTGACGCAAACTCCTCTATTCCAATACCTTTTTTACTAAGAAGTTCTTTTAAACGTTCTCCCTTTTTCATGTCTTATTATTAGAATTGTAAAATATTTATAGTTTAATAAAAAACTTACTGTAATTATTTGGTAATTATTTAGTGGTTATATGGAAAGTTTTTCCATTTACACCATAAAGTTAGTGCAAATACGCAATAACAGCAAGAAAAAGAAGAATAAATAGATTGTAAACTCTAAATAAAAAATTGAATATATGGAAAATCAATTAGAAATTATCAAATCCAATCTTCCCTGGTTATGAAGGAATCATTGCAGAAAAAGTTGGATGCTCAAAACCAGATATTTCCGCTGAGCCAGTTTTGTAGTTACCATGATTGTTCATTAAAAAAGTTAGCAACAAGTATACAGCCGTTTTCAAACTGAGCCCGTTTTTTTTAATGATTGAACAATGCGATAGAAAAAGAAAAAAGCATTATAAAACAAGGATTATCCCCTCATTTTTAATGCCTTTTTTATCAGTCGGGGTAGCGGGATTCGAACCCACGACCCCCTGCTCCCAAAGCAGGTGCGCTAACCGGACTGCGCTACACCCCGAATCTGTATTTTAGTGTTGCTTTGTTTCTCAAAAGCGATGCAAAGGTACGACTTATTTTTATATCTGCAAACTTTTACGCATCTTTTTTATTCCCCATTTTTACACTTTTCTTTTAGAGTACTGATTATTAAATCATTAATGATAAAAAAATGTTTGTCATTTACACAGAAATTTCAAGGAGAAACAACTACCCTTCCCTATTTCGCTCGAAACTGAAATACTTCCTCCATGCAGATTCATTATTTGTTTGCATAAGCTAAGCCCGATGCCGGAACCTGTCGGTTTAGTAGTAAAGAACGGAACAAATATCTTATCCAGTACATCGGGAAGAATACCACTGCCATTATCAGTGACCGTAAGCATAAATATTCGCTTTTCCATTTCATAATGAGTAGCAATGATCACCTCCGGAATTTCTTGCTCTATACAAGCTTCACCGGCATTCTTCAATAAGTTAATAAGCACTTGCTCTATTTGAGAACGGTCTAACATCAATATTTTGTCTGCATCCTCTGTCCTATATATATAATGTATATCCCGGCTGGGAAATAATTTCTTTAAATCATCCAGTAATTCTTCCATTCTGACCGGAGCCAGAACAGGCATTGACAAGCGGGACAGTTTCCGATAGTTCTCTACAAATCCGAGCAGTCCTTTACTTCTCCGATAAATGGTCTGCATCCCTTGCAGCATAATACCGTAATCTTTCTCGTTCATGCCATTCTGCACAGCCCGCTCACTCAATGTTTCGCTTAATGAAATAATGGGTGCAATAGAATTCATTATCTCGTGAGTCAGGACACGAATCAATTTCTGCCAGGCCTCTATCTCATTTTCTTCGAGTACAGAATGAATATTCTTCAGATTTATCAGACGTAAATCCACTCCTTGAGAAGAATATTCGGTGACTGTCACTGCCAATTCCTGCATGACATCTCCACGACAGATGCGAACCGCCTTTACTTCACCCGGTTGAAGTGATGTAATAATAACAGGAAAAGAGGAATTGAGAGAAGACAATTCATTCAATGAGTGAATAGGATAACCGCATAAATCATGAACTGCCGCACAGTTCATCCAATGTACCATTCCACTGCTGTCTGCTACCAATAAACTACTGTCTACGGTGTCGAGCAATGTTTCGTAATATTGATAACGCTCTTCTTTTTCCGATAACTTCGTCCTAAACTCAGACACTACCTTGTTTATTTCTTCGGCAAGCAACTGCTCGGAACGCGACTTATGCCGGACTGAAAAGCTCAAAGAAAAATCGGAATATCGGATACCCTCTATCATGCGGGCTACCATAAGAGTTGTTTTCTGTTGCCATTGACATACATACAAGATGATGCCTAGAACAATCAACAATGAAAATAGTAAACAGAAATAGAGTTCATGCCGGAAAAACAGATAGGCAGCAACAGATGCTGCCGCCAATAACAGCATGAGCAACACAATACGGAGTGTTTGAAATCGATTCATAACCCTAACTTTTCTAATTTACGATAAAGAGCGTATCTCGTTATACCCAAATATTCGGCAGCACGGCTCAAATTACCCTCACTGCGTTTCATGGCACGCTCAATGGCATGGCGCTCCAATTGTTCCAAGTTCAAGATTTCATCAGTATCCACCTTTTTTTCGGGCTGTGGCTGCAACATAAAGTTAGCGGGTTTCAACAAAGAAGAATCCGACAAAATCACGGCACGTTCAATGGCATGCTGCAATTCGCGTACATTGCCCGGCCAATGATAGCGCATCAGCTTTTGCTTCGCCTCCCGGCTGAGCCCGTTTATCTCTTTCTTGTATTTATGAATGTAACGTTGCAAAAAATAGTCTGCCAAAAGAAGGACATCCTCGCCTCTGTCACGCAAGGGAGGTATATGAATCTCAATGGTATTGATACGATAAAGCAAATCCTGACGGAAGTTTCCCTCTTCCACCATCCGGTGAATGTTTACATTGGTGGCACTAATCAAACGAACATCAATAGGAATCGTGCTTGTAGTGCCCAAACGCGAAATCTGCCTCTTCTCTATCGCTGTCAGCAGCTTGGATTGCATAGGCAGCGAAAGATTTCCTATTTCATCCAGAAAGAGCGTCCCTCCCGAAGCCACTTCCATGCGTCCTGCCTTTGCCTTGCGAGCATCTGTAAATGCCCCCTTCTCATAACCGAAGAGTTCGCTCTCAAAAAGGGTTTCAGGAATGCTTCCCAAGTCAATCGTTATAAAAGGAGACTCCCTGCGGGGAGAATAATGACGGAGCGAACGCGCCACCAAGTCCTTTCCCGTTCCATTCTCACCTAATATTAATATATTGGCATCTGTATCCGACAACTTCCGGATGGTGTCAAACACATTCTGCATTGCCTCCGAATGGCCAATCATATTGGGGACCGTTTCATCTTGTCCGCTCAATGCCACCACCTGCTCTTTCAGTTGCTTTATCTCCTTACGTGAATCCCGCAACTTAATGGCCGAAGATAAAGTAGCCAATAACTTTTCCTTTTCCCAAGGCTTAGGGATAAAATCAATCGCTCCCGCCTTGATAGCCCTTACTGCTTTGTCTGTATCCGCATAAGCCGTCATGAACAATACAATCGCCTGCGGATCTAACTTCAAAATCTGTTCCAGGCAATCAAAACCTTCCTGCCCACTGATGGCATCACGGCGGAAATTCATATCGAGCAGAATGACATCCGGCTGAAAGGTAGTCATAAAAAATTCGATACGGGCCGGTTGGGTAGTGACTTTCACCTTCTCCACATAAGGCTCCAATAAAAGATTCAGTGCAAAAAGCACGTCTTCATTATCATCTATGATAAGTATTTTTCCTCTGTTTTCCATTATCTCTCTTTTATCATGCAGGAAATATCTTTTCCTGCGAGAGCAAAGATACGGCTTTTTAAGATGCGCTGTATGTGCGTATCCGCACTATTTTTGTGCGAATGCGCACGCGCCCATAAGCATGAGCTCACATACAAGTCTTTGGTAAACAGAGAAATGGCATTATGGCACGCATTTTGATAATTAGAAAGCATAAAACAAATAACATGAAACGATATTATATTTTAGCTTTTTATATCCTATTGGTTGCAGGAACAGCCACAGCACAAGAAGAAACAATCAGCCTCACACTGCAGCAGGCCATTGAAATCGCACAGGAACATTCGCCGCAAGCCCAAGCTGCACGACACACTTATCGTGCAGCTTACTGGAACTACCGCTTCTTCCGTGCAAACTATTTGCCGTCCGTTACGTTGAGTTCATCCCCCAACCTTAACCGGGAAATCAATAAGATTACCCAGCCGGACGGCACCAACCAGTTTGTCAAACAGAACCAACTGAGCACAGATCTGAGTTTGAAAATAAATCAGAATGTGTGGTTCACCGGTGGCAGCTTCTTTATCAAGACCACTACCCAACGCATTGATGAATTTGAAAATGACCTCACGGCTTACAATACCCAACCAATCGTTGTCGGTTATGAGCAGTCCCTTTTCGGTTATAATTCCCTGAAATGGAACCGCCGCATAGAACCCATCCGCTATCGTGAAGCACGCAAGACATACTCCGAAGCCTTGGAATTAGTCTCTTCCCAAACCAGCACCCTGTTCTTCAATCTGGCAACTGCACAAACCAATCTCGATATCGCCACTTCCAACCATGCATCGGCCGACACCCTGTATAGATATGCCGAAGGAAGATATAACATAGGCACCATTAATGAAAATGAAATGCTCCAACTCGAGATAAACAAACTCACGGAAGAAACCAATGTAATGAATGCCCGCATCGAAGTGGAAGATCAAATGCAAACCTTACGTTCCTTTCTGGGTATAAACCGCGAAGTCAACTTGAGGGTCATCCCCGATGATGAAATTCCCAATTTCGAGATTCCCATGCAGGAGGCACTGCATCTGGCATTCAAGAACAGTCCCGAACCTGAAACATACGAGCGTCTGAAAATGGAAAGCCGCAGCGAACTGGCTTCTGCCAAAGCCAATGCCGGACTAAAAGCAGATCTATATGTTCAGTTCGGTTTGTCACAGACAGGAAACAAACTTGCCGATACTTACCGCGACCCATTGAAGCAACAATATGCCAGCATCGGCATCTCTCTGCCCATTCTGGACTGGGGACGGGGTAAAGGACGAGTACGGGTGGCCCGGTCTAACGTCGACTTGGTAAACACACAGGCAGAACAGGCTCTAAAGGATTTTGAATTGAACGTCTGCAAGATGGTGCGCCAATTCAATTTGCAAGCCTATCGGGTAGCCGTCGCTTTCAAGACCGACAAGACAGCCGAAAGGCGACATGAAGTGGCAAAGCGATTGTACATTCTCGGAAAATCCACCATACTAGACCTCAATGCTTCCATTACCGAAAAAGACAGGGCAAGGCGTGATTATATCACCGCCCTGAAAACATATTGGAGTCTGTACTATGGAATAAGGAGCATGACAGGATACGATTTTCAAAACCATTGCCCGATAGAGGAAAGCCTGCCATACAAGTAAACCCGAAAGACAACATGCCGTGCATACGGAAAGAACCGGAAACGAACAAATAAATAAAAACTATGGATATTAAAATTGAAAAGAAACCGTGGTATATACGCCATCGTTATTATCTGCTGGGAGGTACAGCCTTTGTCATCTTCCTGATTTATGTCATCAGCCTGTCATTCGGACCCCGCAAATTGCGAATCGAAACCGACAATATACAAATTGCTGAAGTGAAGAATGACAAATTCATGGAATACGTTGATGTGGAAGGATTAGTCCAACCTATCCTGACCATCAAGATAAATACCCGCGAAGCCGGCAGCGTGGAACGCATCATCGGCGAAGAAGGAACCATGATGGAGAAAGGAGATTCTATCCTTGTGCTCAGCAATCCCGATTTGCTGCGCTCTATCGAGGACCAACGCGATGAATGGGAGAAACAGCGAATCACTTATAAAGAGAAGGTAATTGAGATGGAGCAAAAAAGCCTCACGCTGAAACAACAGACTCTGCAGACGCAATATGAAATGAACCGCCTGACCAAAAGTTTCGCTTTGGACAAAGAAGAATACAAGATGGGTATTAAAAGCAAAGCCCAACTGGAAGTTTCGGAAGACGAATATAATTATAAACTGCAAAACAGTGCCCTTCAGATGGAAAGTCTCCGTCACGATTCGGCTGTGACGCTCATCCGAAAGGATTTGCTGAAGAATGACCTCGAACGCGAACAAAAGAAATTTACGCGTTCACTGGAACGGATGAATAATCTGGTGGTCACAGCACCGATTGCAGGACAACTCAGTTTCGTGAAAGTAACTCCGGGGCAACAGGTCGCATCGGGCGAAAGCATAGCCGAAATCAAAGTGCTCGACCAATATAAGATTCACACCTCGCTTAGCGAATATTACATCGACCGCATCACTACCGGTCTGCCTGCCACCATCAATTACCAAGGAAAACGTTATCCATTAAAAATTACAAAAGTAGTACCCGAAGTTAAAGACCGTATGTTTGATGTAGATCTTATTTTCACCGGAGAAATGCCTGACAATGTTCGTGTTGGCAAGAGTTTCAGGGTACAGATAGAGTTGGGACAACCCGAACAGGCCATCGTCATTCCACGCGGAAATTTCTATCAAGTCACCGGCGGGCAATGGGTTTATAAAGTAAATGCCTCGAAGACCAAAGCCATCAAAGTGCCTTTGACTATAGGACGCCAAAACCCACAACAGTACGAGATAACAGAAGGATTACAGCCCGGAGAATTGGTAGTTGTCACAGGATATGATACCTTTGGCGACGCAGAAGAACTGATATTGAAATAAAAGCACGCAAAATGAAAACACTGAAATATGCCGGACGCTTTCTGATGCGTTCAAAATCATATACAATCATTAATCTCCTGGGACTGGCGTTCAGCCTGGCCTGCTGCATTGTCCTGATGCGGTATATCCACCGGGAACTGACTGTGGACTCGCATTGCATCGACCCGCAACACATTATCATCCCGTTGCGGGACATCGACGGAAACGTTCACCCCGGAAGTCCGGAAGAAGGCTGGTCGGACACAGATTCAGCCTACATCCCGGAAAATAAAATCGTAGAACAATGCCGCTTGCAGGCACAGCAAAAAGACAATGTAAAGTACAAGAACAGTCATTATGCAATGAACATAATGGCCGTCGACTCTACATTCTTTCACTTTTTCCGTTACCCCGTATTGACGGGAGAGGCACGACTGACAGCCCCCGACGATGCTGTCATCACCCGGCAGTATGCCCGCCGGCTGTTTGGGAAAGAAAATCCGGTAGGGAAAGTCGTGGAGTATTATGGGAAAGACGTCATTATCCGCGGAGTGATAGATGAACCGGGATGTAAGACCTTACTTCGGTTTGACATGCTCGTGTCATACAACTTGGTAAAGCAATGGCAGCGAATGGATATATCGCTGAAGCGTGTGCCGCCCGGAGTGGACCTGGACGAGATAAACCAAGTCAGCAACGTATTTAAGAAAGACAAAAATGGCAACAGCATACGCTGGAAATTCATACCTTGGGAAGACTTCTATTGGGAAAACGCTATCGGGCATGATGACGATTACGACTCCATCATGCAATTCGGGAATCACACACATCTGTATATTCTTTCGGGCGTAGCTATCTTATTGTTGTTGGTAGGGATATTGAACTTCATCAATATATATATGGTATTCATGATGAAACGTTCCAAAGAATATGGAGTTAAAAAGGTATTCGGCTTGCAACGCTTGCCGCTATTTCTGCAAATCTGGTTGGAAAACCAACTCCTGGCCGTTGTCGCATTGCTGACGGCATGGCTGTTGGTGGAAGCCAGCCAGATTCCTGTCAGCCAACTGATGGGTGAGCGAATCGGCTACTCTGCATTCGATTGGCAGATATCATTGGGCTTCTTGGTCTTATTGCCTTTGGTTACGTCCGTCTATCCGTATATCAAATACAATTACCTGTCTCCCATTGCGTCCATCCGTTCGATTGCATCGAATCGCCAATCCATCACTATCCGCATGGCATTCCTGTTTTTGCAATACATCATCACCATATTGCTGCTTGTCTTGTCGCTCTATTTTGGCAAACAGTTGAACTTTTTACTATCCACCCCTCCCGGATATCGGACGGAAGGCATCCTCAGGGCCGAATTGTTCCACGAGAACAACAATCATCTCGTGCGAGAAGAAGAGACCGACCGAAACAAGCGTGCTGCCCGATATAGTTATATCAAACAACAACTGAACGAATGTCCCTACATTGAGATGTGGATGAACTCACATCCTTCCATATTAAGAGGAAGTTCCTTCTGCACATTGCTGAATGATAAAGATACACGTCTGAATATGCTCACGCTGTTTCCTTCTCCCAACTTTTTCCATTTATATGATTTGAAGGTGCTGGAGGGAGAGATTCCGCAAAAGTTTGAAAGCTGGAGTGACTATAAAATCATTCTGAATAAAGCGGCGATGAAAGCGATGGGATATGCCCGAATGGAGGATGCTTTTGTACGAAGCGAATCACCGCTTTGGATAACATTCAGAAATGGGGAAATGGAAGAGGGAGGAACCAAACTAATGCCCGTGGTAGCTGTGATAGATGACTATTATCCCGCCCATCTCACCCAAGGAGTAAAGCCGATGGCATTTGTTGTCGGAAAGGAAGACGTCAGCGGTGACTTCATAATAGCCACCAAGCCCGGTAAGGAGAAAGAAGTGATGGAGCTCCTTAGAAAAATAGAAAAAGAAGTATACAACACGGAAGAGTTCAACCATTCCTGGCTTACGGATGAAGTCAGCGACTTATACTCCGAAGATAGAGAAACGGCTCATATTTACTCTGTCTTTGCTTTGATAGCCATTGCTATCTCTTGTCTAGGCCTGTTCGGATTATCCCTGTTCGACATCCGGCAGCGTTATCGCGAAATAGCTATCCGCAAAGTGAACGGAGCCGGCATGAAAGATCTTTATCTGTTGCTTTTCCGTAAATATATCAAGGTGATAGGCGGTGCATTTATAGTAGCTGTGCCTCTCTCCTATTATCTCATACATATCTATACGAGGACATTCATCATGAAAGCTCCTGTCGGCATCGGCATCTATTTCATTGCTTTATTGGTAATCCTCCTTATTTCATTGGGAATCCTGATATGGCAGATACACAAAGCCGCCAACATAGACCCTGCAAAAATCATAAAATCAGAATAATCAATCATAAATTAAGACTATGCTTCAACACTATATAAAAACGGCCTTTCGCCATCTGTTAAAATACAAGACACAGAACCTGATATCCATTCTCGGGTTATCTGTAGGCATTTTATGCTTTAGCATCTGCCTCTATTGCAGCCGGTTCATCTACTCTGTCGACCAATGCTTCACCAATAAAGAACGCATTGCCAATGTAAACCTCTATACGCCGGACGGCGACATCTATTCGGGTATTCCCGCCAATCTGATAGAGAGCCTGCGCCAAACACCAGTTGACGAAGCAGAAGACTACACCTTCGTTGGCTATCCCCGTCCGCGCAGTTACAATGTAGAAACGCCCGAAGGAAAGGAGTTGCCCTACGAAGACTTATACACCATGGAGGTAGATTCTTCCTATAACAAAGTATTCACTCCCCAAATAGTGCAAGGTTCATGGGAAACGGCTTCGCATACCCCAAATTCCGTAATACTGACCCGCTCACTTGCGCGGAAAATATTCGGCAATGATGAGAGTCCGATAGGGAAACGGATGATATCGACACAACGATTGTCCACCTCACCCTCCACCACGCCACGAACAGGAGGCATCTCCTACACCATACAAGCCGTGATAGAAGATATCCCACTCAATACCAGCCTGAGTTTCCTGCATCAAATTGATATGCTTACCCTGAACGACAGTGAAGGTGTATTGCAGTTTGAAAGTAATAATAATATGACAGGCGGCTTGGGATTCGCCCTTCTCCGTCCGAGTAAAACGCCTACCCAGCTGGAGGCACGCTTTCGGGCAATGAACCTGAAACATACGATGTTCAAGAAAGAGAATGACGTGACAGCCTCTCCCTTTGGAAAGAATTTCCTCGAAAAATCCATCGCCCCTTATTTTGCCGGGATTACCTCCGTCATCGGCCTGCTGATTTTACTGACCGGTTTGCTCAACTTCTTCCAATTCCTGACAGGCAGTTACCTGAACCGCTCACATGAGTTCGGCATACGCAAAGCGACAGGAAGCGGTGACAGACAATTGTTCGGACTGCTCTTTACCCAGGCCGTATCCATCTCATTGATTGCTTTTCTGTTCACCTTCAGTATGATAGAAATGCTCAGTCCGTTCCTGTCTTTTTCATTGTTCAATTTCACCTTGCTGGTGGAACGGAACTTATTACTGACACAGACTACAGAATATATGGCAGGTATCCTCCTGCTGTGTTTATTATTGTGTCTGATAACCGTATGGCGAATAAAACATATTTCCATACAAACAGGCATTCGCGGCAGCAACCCCAAACGAAGCCGCCACAGCATACGTAATATCCTTTTGGGCATTCAGTTTTTCATCTGTTGGCTGTTCGTCGTGTTCACAACAGCTCTTTATCTGCAAGCCGACAAGACCGGAAGCACCCTGTTTCATACACTGACAGAAAAAGAAAAATCCGAAATCATCAGTCTTCCGTTGGATTACCGCTTTATGAAGAATAGCGAAAAACTGGCCTTGATAGAACGTATCAGCCGCCATCCTTCCATTACAGACAAGCTGCCGGCAGACATAAATTATCTGGGTGGCATTTCGGGTACAGGTATGTATACTGAAAAAGGAAACCGGGACAGCTATATAGAAGTCAACATTATGAACATATCAAGCAACTTCTTCGAGTTTATGAATATCCCCATCCTGAGCGGACATACTTTGGAAACAAACGAACAGATGGTGGCAGACCATAAACTAGCGGAACGCATGAAGAAAGATTTATTGGGAATGACTTTATACAACTATGAAGACGGATATACCGTATGCGGCACTTGTTCCGATTTCATAGCAGATACCTATAACCAAAGCCAGGGATTCATCTTTCTGCCCTGCAACTTCAATGAGTATGTGGGCCATTGCTATCTGAAGTGTAAACCGGGCAGTGTGGAAGAAGTAAAAAGCTTCATAGAAGAGACATTGAAAGAAAGTTTTCCTCCAAGCATACAACCCCGGATTTCCACCTTGCTGGATGACATACATCAGACACAAGCCATAGAAAACAAGATGAAAGGCATTATTTTCTTCTTCTCTTTTGTCAGCCTGATTATCACTTTATTGGGCGTTTATTCAGCTATTACTCTGGATACAGAACGCAGACAAAAGGAAGTGGCTATCCGCAAGGTGAACGGTGCCGGACTGAAACAGATTATCCTGTTGTTTGCCCGTATGTACATTTATCTGCTGGCATTTTCCGCCATCATAGCCTTCCCCATCTGTTACGTCGTGTTCCAGCTATGGAAAAATATGTATATTGTATTCTTCAATGACGGACCACTGTTTTGGACTTCTATCTTTATGGGAGTAGCCGCCATTACGATACTGACCATTATTTTCCGTATTCTGAAGATTGCAAAGACTAATCCTGCCGAAGTTATTAAAAACGAATAAAAACGACTTCAACAATGATAACACATTATTTAAAAGTAGCTTTAAGAAATCTGCTAAAATACAAAGCTCACAGCTTTATATCCGCTATCTGTCTGGCAATAGGCATCACCTGTTTCTGTCTGACGAATTATTTTATTGATATTGTAACCGCACAAACAGATTTGCCGGATTACGAGCGTCGCATCAGCCTGGCCTGCTGTTCGGAGGATACCGCAGCCGACATCTATTGGAAATTGGATGACATCCGTTATCTGGATGAACAATCCATAACAGGCATGGACAGCCTTGTAACAGCTTCTTTTCCTCGCAATACAGAAATCACGGTCATCAACAAGAACCAGCAGGAACTGCCTTTCATCATCAAATACCAATGTGTTTCCTCTTCCTTCTTCCCCTATAAGGTCATCCGTCCGGTCAGTGGAAAAGGAAAACTCGATACCCCCGATGAAGTCATTATTTCCCAAGAGTTCGCCCACAAAGCGTTTGGGAAAGAAGACCCGACAGGCATGATCATCCATCTCGTGCCAACGTATAAAGAGTATCCCGAACAGATAAAGGATTACAAGATTGTCGGTGTAGTTACCGGCCAAGACATCGATTGCTATTTTCCCTTATCCATGGATCCGTATGCATCATTCAGTGTCGGTACTTTCCTCATGGGAGAAACCACTCTGGAAAACCTGAACAAGCAACTGAAACAAACAACTTGGCAGCGTGGGGAACTGAATGTACATGCATACGCCAGCCTGAATGCGGCACGCAATGATGATTTGCAAAGAAACATCACCATGCTGCTTTTCCGCTTTGTCGGTTCTCTTATCCTGTTGTCGGGACTTATCAATTTCCTGAAATTCATTATCCAAATGTTTTATAACCGGCAACGTGAGCTGGCACTGCGCAAATGTCTTGGGTCGAATATCAAGGGACTGTTCTCGCTGCTCTTTGCCGAAATATTCTGGATGCTGTCCGTTGCTTTCCTTCTTTCATTAATCATAACAGAGGTTGTAGTATCTTTGGCATATGTCTATATACCCCAAGAAGACATGATTTCCCTGCCTATGCCAAAGATATACGGCATGCAACTGGGACTGTACATGGTGTTGCTGTTGGTATGTATGTCCGTCATACTGTACCCCATTCACCGGTTGCGACAATTGAGCATCATTCATTATATCGTGCAAAAACGGGAACGGCACGTGTTTCGCAACATCATGATAAGTGTACAATTGGCTATCTCCATTTTCTTTGTAGGGGGCGTATTCGGAATCACACTCATCTTTAACGATATGTTCGACAAAATGTACAGCCCGTTATCTTCTGAGGAAGAGAAACAGATTGTATCTCTGTCGGTAAACAGCATTCGTATGCGGCAGAACATGGATGCCATTCTTTCGGATATCGACCGTCTGCCCGATATCACGGACCGGATATCCCTTTCCCGCTCCTTCGACATCCAAGCATTCACCTATATGAATTACATCAAAAACGGCCGACCCCAAGGACAAGTGCTCATGGCTACCGGAGATCCGCACTATTTTGAGTTCTTCAAGATTCCGATGGAAGGAAAACTAGTGGACAAGAATGACCGGGGAACGGTGTACGTCAGCGAGCAGTTTAAAGAACAATTACAAAAAGACAGCATAGAAGGCAGCGTCACGCTGAGCGGAGATGAATATCGCATAGCCGGTACTTTCCGTGCATTATATAAGGAAGGCGGACAACGCAATCTGTCCGGTTCCGTATTTTTAGCAGACCCCTATCCTTCCGCTTATTACTTCAAGACCTCCGGCTCCGACGCTACCTCAAACGTAATCAAAGAGATAACGGAAATATGCCGCCGCTATGTACCTGCTACACTTCCACTGGATATTCACGATTTCAGTGACTCCAAGCAAACCGTCATGGGCGCTGTAAACCTGATGCGGAGTGCATTCATGTTGCTGGCCATTGTCAGCCTGCTGCTGGTGATACTCAGCATTTATTCCGCCATCTCCATGGATACGGTCAGCCGGCAGAAGGAAGTAGCCATTCGAAAAATAAACGGAGCCACACCTAAGGTCATCGCCCTGTTGTTCGGCAAAACCTACTTAATTATTTATGTTCTCACTTTTTGCTGCGTCTATCCCATATTAAGACTGACTTTGGCAGAGTTGGCCGCAGACACTACTCTTGGGAATATTTATAGCTGGGACAAAGGCATGCTACTATTCCTTGCCATCGCCCTGCTGATATTCTTGGTAACGGCTTACAAAATATATGAGATGATGCACCTGAACCCGGCAAATATCGTAAAAAAGGAATAAAAGAAACGTTCATCGTGCGCTATCGCACACGAATAGTGCAAAAGCGCACGATGAACATACACTAAGGCATTCCGTATAGCTCTTATTATCAACCAAATACATTTCAGGCACAGTTATTGTATATTACAATAAAGAACAAACACTTAAAAAACCGCTTTTATGATTAAACATCTCTTGACCATTACCCTCCGCAACATGACCAAACAGAAAGTAAGGAGCATCATATCCATACTTTGCATCACGGCAGGGCTGCTATGTTTCAGCGTTTGCCATTATTATAGCACCATCATGAGCCGAGGTAATAAATTCTTGGACACCTATGAACGCATGGCAGTCATTCGGGGCAAAAACAATCCCAACATGTACATAGGATTCAGTCCTGACAAGATAAAAGGATTGGGTAACGAAGAGATACTGGGAATGGCATTCTTCACTAATGGAACTACTAATTTTGAAACACAATCGGATGCCGTCTATCGTGTTTCTACCACTTTCTGTAACCATGACTATTTTCTGGTTTTCCCTCCAAAACTCATTGAAGGAAGCCTGAAAGACTTCGACAAACGACCGGACATCATTGTCGTGACCAGAAACTTCATCCGAAAATATGCCGATGCAGGCACTACCATCGGTTCTTCCGTCACCATCAATAAAAAAGTTTATACCATAGGAGCCATCATAGAATCTTATCCGGCCGGCATGAATAACTACATCACCTCGTATGATTTATTTGTCCCGTCCCCTGAATCATACGGTGATAAAATACTGTTACTCAGAAATCCTTCGGATATAGAGACTGTGAACAAGCGGTTGGCATTGCTTGACTGGGAGGGCTACCGAGCAGAACCTCAATGCTATCTGATGAGCCAACTCCCCCACAGAGCGGGTATGGAATTGTATATCAGCATCATCGGATTGATTATCCTGATTGTTGCACTGACTAATTATTTTTCATTCAGCATCAGTTCTTTTGTCAACCGCACACGCGAAATAACCCTCAGACAATGCCTGGGAGGAAAGAGCAACAACATCTTCGGATTGTTATTCATTGAGCAATTCATCATTCTGACTTTCAGTTGCATTCTTACACTTGCCTTGTCCGAAAGCCTGTTACCGGCTTTCATCAACAGCCTGAGCTATGACATCCGGCGAGAATTGGAAATCGACATTCCTTTTCTGTTAGCAAGCGAACTAAAATATACGGTTCTCATCCTGGGAGCCTCATTCCTTCTGTGCTATGTGTCTGTCACCAGAATCATCCGCCATATACACCGCAAGGGGCTAAGCGGACGAGCCGGCAGAGGGAAGCATCTGCTGCGCAATATCTCGCTGGGTTCACAATTCTTCTTCTCCTTTCTTTTCCTTTTCGGAATTGCAGGAATATATATGCAAATGCAAAGCTATTCCAGCAGCACCACTCCCCTATTAACAGATGACGAAAAGGAAAACCTCATTATCATTCCCACCTACTCGTATGACAACAAATTAAATAAGGAGCTAACAGAAGTTTGTGACTACTTTCGTGCTAAAAGTTGGTGCGAATCATTATCTTTATTCTGTTTTAATACGATGAATATAGGAAAGAAATACGTCATCGTCCATCAAGTGACTGAAGAATATCTGAACCAGATGAAAATAGAGAAGCACCACAAACCGGGAGAAAAATTTGCTTATATCACACCTACCATCGATACTGAGATAAGAAGTGACAGCAGTTTCCAAACCATCCGGTTCAGAGAAGAATTGGAATACCCCATCAAGGGACAGTGCCAAGTATTCCCTCAACCCCAATACGGGACTTCTTATTTGACAGTACTTCCTTTTGAAAAAGGATATGAACCGGACAACATCATCTTACAGTTGAAAGAGGGTGCGAACCGCAAGCAAGCCCTGCAGGAAATAAAAGAGAAAATAAATCCTTATTATCCGGCAAATGCCACATATGAAGCAACAACGCTTTATGACAATCAGGTAGAAGGTTTGAATGTCTTGCGAAATCTGTTCATCGTCTGTGCCATCATATCACTGCTAATTACCATTTTGGGAATCTACCATTCCATACAGATAGATACGGAACGCCGACAAAAAGAAGTAGCCATCCGAAAAGTCAATGGAGCCCACATCAGCGATATTTATTGGCTCTTTGGCAAAAGCTATGTAATGCTTTATCTGGTGGCAATGATATTGGCCGTACCGATATGCCTCTTTCTGATGATTATGGCAGACAGCATGATAAAGTTCGACTACAGGCATCCGATGCTATGGAGTATTCCAATGCTTGTTGCCGCCATGGTCATCCTGCTGACCATCAGTTGGCGCATTTACAGGATAGCCCGCATCAATCCGGCAGAAATTATCAAAAACGAATGATATAATAACATTTAAAAATAGAACAATGATGATTAAGACAGTAAACTTACAGAAAATCTTCAAAACAGAAGAAGTTGAGACATGGGCATTGAATAATGTCAGTCTGGAAATTAAAGAAGGCGAGTTCGTCGCCATTATGGGTCCTTCGGGTTGTGGCAAGTCTACCTTATTGAATATTCTCGGATTATTGGACAATCCGTCGGGAGGCGAATACTACCTGAACGGCACAGATGTGTCTAAATTTACCGAAGCGCAGCGTACCAACCTTCGTAAAGGTGTCATCGGTTTCGTTTTTCAGAGTTTCAACCTGATAGACGAATTAAACGTTTACGAAAATATCGAGCTGCCCCTGCTTTACATGGGCATTCCGGCTTCCGAACGTAAGAAACGGGTGGAAGAAGCCATGAACCGAATGGCAATCGCCCATCGTGTAAAGCACTTTCCGCAACAACTTTCCGGTGGTCAGCAACAACGTGTAGCCATTGCCCGTGCCGTAGTAGCCAATCCCAAACTAATCCTTGCCGATGAGCCTACCGGAAACTTGGATTCAAAGAATGGCAAGGAAGTGATGGAACTGTTGACTGAACTGAACAAGGAAGGAACAACCATCGTAATGGTTACACACTCCCAACATGATTCGGGCTATGCGGGAAGAACCATCAACCTGTTTGACGGGCAGGTAGTAAACGAGGTAAAAATCTAGACCGCATTTTTCAGGAACGAATGGCACGGAGTTCACGGAACAAAAAAAGGAATCCGTGTATCCGTGCAATTCTGTATCCAAAAGAAAGTGTATGAAAAGAAGCACTGTCAGAAGGGAAAGCCTCCAATGATTTAATCTTAAATATTCTGAACCTAAAAGATACAAAGAAATGAACACCATTGCCATCTTTAAAATCATCTTCCGCGGTTGGTGGAGAAATAAACTGTTTATTCTCATCTCCCTCATCAGTCTGACAGTGGGACTCGGATGTACCAACCTGCTTGTCACTTTCTTTATTCACGAGTATAACATCGAACAGCAGACGCCCGACCGCCATCTCATCTTCGCACTGCGACAAGACTCTCCGATGGAAGAAGGTGTAAAAGTATCCTACGTCAATGCGAACACCGCCGAACAAATAAAGGGAAAATATGCTGAAATCACAGACATGCTACGCCTGAATGGGATGTACGCGGACATCTGTAAATACAACGGAATAAAATATGAGCACCCGTTATTTATCTGTGCAGATTCCACATTAAATAAGTTCTTTCACTACACCACCCTGGAAGGTAGTCTAAGCACAGTCTTGACAACACCGGACAAAATCGCCATCAGCGAAACCTTTGCCCGTAAACTATTTCACGGTCATAGCGGAATAGGAGAAATGATTGAGATTATTGACGCAGATGGTAAGACACAAAAATATGAAGTAGGTGCTATTCTGAAAGAACGCCCACAATCATTCCTGCATTTCGACTTGTTAACCGGCATAACAGGAGAATTTTGGGGAGGCCCAACTCTTCTAAAGTTACACCCCGGTGCTTCCGCATCGCTCTTACAAGAGAAAATAAGAAAGGATAAAATACCGACTCTCACTCCCGGAAGTACACAATATTATGTAGATGCTCTCAAAAACCTGTATTTTAATACCAACAAGAACAGCAAGCAACAAGAGCTTCCCTATTTCCAGCAAAGCGACGTACCTTTACTCTACATCGGCCTGATTTCGGCCCTGCTGGTACTTGCCATTGCCTGTTTCAACTATACCAACCTGAGCCTGTCACGCACCCTGCAACAGATAAAAATGATACATATCGAAAAACTGATGGGAGCTCAACTGAAGGAAATCCGCAGACAATTATTCTACGATGCGACGCTCACCGTACTATTGTCATTTCTCTTTTCCTTGCTGCTTATCAATGACTTACTACCGTGGTTCAATGAATTACTGTCGGCGCATCTATCCCTTTCTTTCTTTTTCAGCTGGCAAGTCTTGCCATTGCTTTTAGCATTTGTTTCTGCCATGGCAGTGATACCCGGCTTATATATCAGCCGGAAACTTTCCCGCCAAACCTTGAGCGAATACAGCCACAATTACACCGGAAGAAGAAAGCAGCAACAGATATGGATACTAGTCACCCTGCAATTCATTTTTTCTATAGGATTAGTTTATGCCACAGCAATGGCACAAGCTCAAATGGGTTTGTTGAAATCCCGTGCCTGCCGCTATGAAAATACCATCGAGCTAAATGGGAAAAGTCCCTTCTATAAAGAACTGAAAAACATCAACGGAATAGAATCAATATCCTTATCCATGAGCTCTGTACTGAATGCGTGGATGCACGAGCTTCCCATGCAGCAACCGGACGGCAGCGTGAAACATTATTATACAATACAAATTCCAACAGACACTGCATTCCTCTCAACCATGCACATACGCCAGCTGGCGGGTGTATCACCGGCTAAAGCATATCAGGAATACTCTCATCCGGTATTTATCAACGAGAGCTATGCCCGCATATTGAACATTGATGCTTCCAAAATAGGACATAACCTCCGTGAATTTGATACATTTTCCGATAGCCTGAGCATATTGGCAGGTATCATAGAAAACTTCCCTTTCAATTCACTGGAAGAAGAAATCGCAGGACAAAAAATCTCTTTTGCACCCGAAAGCAGCCTGACCAGAGCAGGTATGTTTATACAAGCCAGACTACACCCCGAAACACGTCATGAAACGTTGGCACAAATCAAGGAGTTATGGGAGAAAATGTATGACGGAAGAGAGTTTCAGTACACAGACATGCACCAACAGTTTATGCAACGGAACAAGATAATTACGACTCTGTCCAAAATCTTGATAAGCTACTCACTCATAGCAATGGTACTTACCTGTTTCGGACTGTTCGGCATTTCATGGTATGCTGTCCGCCACCGCACCCGTGAAATAGCCATCCGCAAAGTGCATGGTGCCTTAAACCGGCAAATAGTATGGGCATTGAACCGCTCTTTTCTATGGCAAATCCTGACAGCATACACCATTGCCATACCCCTTGTGTGGTGGCTCATGGAACATTGGCTGGCACAGTTTGCTTACCGGGCTTCCGCCACTTGGTGGAATTTCGTCTTACCGCTTGCTCTGGTTCTTGTCGTCACAGGCATTACAGTGACTATACATAGCTATCGCGCTGCCCGCAGCAATCCGACCGAAAGTCTCAAAACCGAATAACCACACCCATGGGCGTTGCATCAGACTCTCTTTCGCTTCTCCTGAAAAACAACAAGAGAGACGGAAACTACAATCAATGCAATGCCCATTGCACTATATACGGTAAATAGCTCTTTGAATACAAATACACCTATCAGTACTGCCGTCAACGGTTCCAGTGCACCGAAGAGAGAAGTCAGCGTAGGTCCTGCCAACTTAATGGCCTTTACCAGAGTAATGTTTGATATGGCCGTCGCAGGAAGTGCCAATCCAAGAATATACAGCCAAGTGATGCCATTGGTTTCCAGACGGATGCCTCCCTCCCAACACATACCTCCCAAGAAGAAAAACAAAGCGCCCAATCCCATCACATAGCAAGTCAAAGCCGTGGAATCAATATGTACAGCACAGCTTTTCCTCACTCCTATAATATAGCCTGCATACGAAAACACAGAGATACAAGCAGCTACCAACCCTACCCCGGTATCTCCTCCACTAAATTCAATATTACCCGACGACAGTAATGAAGCTCCTATCAATGAAAGCAGTATGGCAGTAAATGTAACGACAGATTTCTTTTCTCTGCAAAAAACAATCATAACAACAGCCACTGCCAAAGGATACATGAAATGAATAATGGATGCCACTCCGCTTGCTATATTCTGATAAGCAATTACCAGACTGAATGAGGTAACCGCCCTGAACAAACTTAGTCCGAAAACGGTCATAAACTCCTTAGCCCCCAACCGGAAATTACATCCTGCAAGGAATCCGAACAGTAGCAATACCACCGTGGCTACTCCCCAACGATAAGTCAGCACTTCAAAAGAAGAAAAGCCGACAGCCAATAAACTGATAGAAAAAAAAGGCGCCAGCCCGAAAGTTGCCGACGACACTGCTGCATATATAATTCCTTTTAACTGATTCATTCTGTCACTGTCTATCTGGAAACAGACACAAAGATACGAAAAGCAACTCATGCACAAAAGCCCGCGAGCGTAAATATTCTCAGATGAGGCTGACACAATGACATATATACGTATAGGCTTATGCGTACGTACGTGCAGACTTATACATATATACGTGAAGACCGATGCGTACGTACGTATCGGCTCACGCATACGTATGCATATCCCGACTGACCAGATACCGAATCAGACATCTGCTGAAAAACAGATGCGGCTCAACAAAATATTGTCAAGCCGCACCATTAAAACAAATTCTTTTATTTCAATATGCCTAATTTCTTAAAGCATTGAGTCAGCTTATCTACTGCATAGTCAACCTGCTCTTTGGTATGGGTAGCCATCAAAGCAACACGAACCAATGTATCTTGGGGTGCACATGCAGGAGGAATAACCGGATTGATAAAGATTCCTTCATCAAAAGCCAATTTGGTCACCTCGAATGTCTTGTCAGTATCACGCACATAAAGCGGAATGATAGGACTCTCGGTATCACCGATTTCAAAACCGGCCTGACGGAAACTGTCTAATGCATAATTTGTAATCGTCCACAAGTTTGCCTTACGTTCGGGCTCTGTCTTCAAGATGTGAAGTGCTTCGCGTGCGGCAGCCGTTGCAGCCGGAGTGTTACTTGCAGAGAAAATATAAGAACGTGAATTATGACGCAACCAATTTATCGTGTCTTTGTCTGCCGCCACAAAACCACCGATAGAGGCAAGTGACTTAGAGAAAGTACCCATAATAACATCTACCTGATCAGTCAGGCCGAAGTGGTCACATACACCGCGTCCCTGATGACCGAATACTCCCAGGCCGTGAGCTTCGTCTACCATGATGCTGGCATTATACTTTTCTTTCAGACGGACAATTTCGGGCAAGTTTGCCAAGTCTCCTTCCATAGAGAATACACCGTCAACCACAATCAGTTTCACCGATTCGGGCTTGCACTTCTGAAGTTCTTTTTCAAGAGCTTCCATATCATTGTGCTTGTACTTTAACTGAGTAGAAAAAGAAAGACGACGTCCGTCTACAATAGAAGCGTGGTCACGGTCATCGCAAATGATATAATCATTACGGTCTGTCAGACATGAAACCACACCTTCGTTTACCGTAAAACCGGTAGAATAAACCAGCGCATCATCCTTACCTACGAATTCTGCCAATTCTTTTTCTAACTGAACATGAAGGTCGAGTGTACCATTCAAGAAGCGTGAACCTGCACAACCTGTACCATATTTACGGGTTGCAGCAATTGCTGCTTCAATAATTCTTTTGTCGTAAGTCAGCCCCATATAAGAGTTAGAGCCAAACATCAGGACTTTTTTTCCGTCCATGATAACTTCCGTATCCTGATGGCTGTCTATTTCACGGAAATAAGGATAAACACCCTGTTCCATGTATAACTGAGGCAATCTGAATTTACTTAACTTGTCTTGTAATAATCCCATATTTTATTATATGTGGCGTAAACCTCATCGGTTTACATTAAAATAAATGTATATAAACTCACTAATACATTCTGTTTTTAAAGGAGTTCCCGTCAAAACAGGCTGCAAAGATAGTAATTTCTACAAAGCATTGTTCTCTTTTTCAAAAAAAATATTTAGTAACCTCAAAACTTTTATGATTTTCGATGGTTATAACTAACAATGTATTACTTTTGTATCTCATTTGAAAGCTAAACGACCTAAAGAAGTATGACCGCAAAAAAAAGAATTGTATTTGTTGTAAATCCCATCTCAGGAACACAAGGGAAAAAGGCCATATTGAAATGGATTGACGAGCGCATAGATCGTGCGCTTTTTGATTATTCTATTGTAAAAACACAATACGCCGGTCATGCCGTTGAAATTGCAGCTGCGGCTGCCAAAGACAATGTAGACATTGTAGTAGCCATAGGCGGCGACGGTACGATTAACGAAATCGGCCGTTCGTTGGTACATACAAACACGGCATTAGGCATTATTCCTTGTGGTTCAGGCAATGGATTGGCACGGCATTTACATATTCCGATGGATGCTAAAGCAGCTATTGATTTGCTGAATACCGGTGAATGCACTTGTGTGGACTACGGTAAGATAAACGACATGCCGTTTTTCTGCACATGCGGTGTGGGCTTCGATGCCTTTGTGAGCTTGAAATTTGCCGATTCCGGCAAAAGAGGCTTATTGACTTATCTGGAAAATACCTTGCACGAAAGCCTGACTTACGAACCCGAAACTTACGAAATAGAGAATGAAGAGGGAACAATTAAATACAAAGCATTCCTGATTGCTTGCGCCAATGCATCGCAGTATGGCAATAATGCCTATATTGCTCCTCAGGCTTCTTTGACCGACGGACTGATGGATGTCACCATCCTGGAACCGTTTACCGTCCTTGATGTCCCGTCCTTGTCTTTCCAGTTATTCAATAAAACGATTGACCAAAACAGCCGCATTAAAACCATGCGTGCCAAAAAGATAAAGATACACCGCACCAAAGAAGGGGTAATGCATTATGACGGCGATCCGGTGATGGGAGGTAAAGACATCGAAGTGGAACTCATTCCTCATGGACTGAATGTGATAATCTCCAATAAAAAAAAAGAGGAGGAACCTTTTAGCCTCCTGCAACAAATCGTAGAGTATTTTAGCGGTTTGAAGCCTAAACATGAAGAGTTGATTAAACAGAAGTACAATCATCTTTTCGTATTGAATCGTCATCTGCTCAGGCGATTATCCAAAAAATAGATTACATTTTCAAATAAAAATCTTTGGTTAGCGCTATATATTCTTCACTATATATATGGCGGGAGAGTTCCACAACCAAACAGCTCTCCACACTCACCGCCGGTTGCTTTTTAAATTCCATCAATACCCGCTTGGGAGCGGCGTCCGGCTTTGTCTTTATCCATGTACGACGAGACAAACACAGCCCTCCCTCCGAGGCGATTCTCATAAACTCATCCATACCATCTGTCGGAATAATGACAGAGAAACGCCCTGATGGAGAGAGTAATCTTCCACAACTATCTATCAGAGATTCAAAGTCCAAACCAACTGTATGACGAGCTATGTTTCTTTGTCCGTCAGGACATTTCAGAGAATTGAAAAAATAAGGAGGATTTGACACGATAACATCATATCGGATATCCGAATTAAAGCAACAAATATCATGACGTTCCACCTCTATCCTACCAGGCCACGGTGATTTTTCCACATTCTCTTTGGCCTGCTTCACAGCATCTTCATCTATGTCGACAGCCATAATATGCGCTTCACTGCGTTGGGCAAGCATCAGGGCTATCAACCCTGTCCCGGTGCCGATATCCAAAATATCGCGCGCACCGGACACATCTGTCCATGCCCCCAGCAATACCCCATCCGTGCCTACTTTCATGGCACAACGGTCATGATAAACAGTAAATTGTTTGAATGAAAAATAAGGGTTTGGCATAGCTGTTATATTATTTTTTTGCCAAAAGTAGTCAATTCAGTCTGAATACGCCAAATATTAGGAATTATTTGATTTAAAAAACTCATTTAGTACTCATGAATTTTCCTTATTCGCCAAGGAATGATTAACTTTGTCCCCGTTTTGGGCAACAGCCCAACATTTAAAAACACAACTAGGAAGATAGAATTATGGTTAAAAGAAAAAAGACAGAGGATATTTTGATGAATACAGATGCTGATGACATCTCTATGCTGGCTGAAATTCAAACCGATACGGATGATTTATCTGCAATCGAATTTGAGAAAGAAATTCCTATAATGCCTTTGCGCAATATGGTCATGTTTCCATCGGTAGTCATGCCTGTAACTATCGGACGCCCCAGTACTTTGAAACTGGTCAACGCTGCATATAAGAAAAAACAAGCAATAGCCGTTGTATGCCAAGTACAAGGAGACTTAGACGATCCGGGATTTGCCGACCTATACCATGTGGGAGTTATTGCAAAAATTCTCCGTATTTTTGAAATGCCGGGCGGTAATACGACCGTTATCATGCAGTCAAACGGCCCCAAAATCCATTTGGACAATATAACCAAAACCATTCCTTATTTAAAAGGAACGGTTACAGCTATCAATGAGAATAATGAAGAGCAAGACAGCGATGAATTCAAGGCCCTGACAGACACCTGCAAAGACTTGACCGCCAAATTTATTGACGTTTCGGAAAAGCTCAGCCCCGATACGGTATTTGCTATAAAGAATCTGGACAATCCGGAAATCCTGGTCAACTTTATCAGTTCAAACTTTCCTTTTACCGTTGAAGAAAAAATAGAATTACTGAAATATGACGTACTGAAAGAGCGTATGTATCGTCTTATTCAGATACTGAACCGCGAAGTACAACTGGCCAATATCAAACAAAACATCCAGATACGTACCCGCGAAGATATCGACCGCCAGCAACGTGAATACTTCCTGCAACAGCAAATTAAGAATATTCAGGATGAATTGGGTGGCGGACAAGAGGATGAGATTGATGAACTGCGTCAGAAAGGCCAATCAAAAAAATGGGGGAAAGAGGTGGCAGCACTTTTTGAAAAAGAGCTGTCAAAGCTAGAGCGTATCAATTCGCAGTCTCCCGATTTTAATGTGCAACTCACTTATTTGCAGACATTACTGGCTTTGCCTTGGGAGTCATACACCACAGACAATCTGAATATCGGCAACGCAGAAAAGACCCTGAATAAAGACCATTACGGATTGGAGAAAGTAAAAGAACGTATCTTGGAGCACTTGGCTGTACTGAAGTTGAGAGGTAATATGAAATCGCCTATCATTTGTCTTTACGGTCCTCCGGGAGTAGGTAAAACATCTTTAGGACGTTCTATAGCTTCTGCCTTGAAACGTAAATATGTACGTATGTCATTAGGTGGCGTACATGATGAAGCCGAAATTCGAGGACACCGCAAAACTTATATCGGTGCCATGCCCGGCCGCATCATCAAAAGTCTGATAAAAGCCGAATCGTCCAATCCGGTGATTATCCTGGACGAGATAGACAAACTGGGTAGCGACCACCGCGGAGATCCCAGCTCGGCTATGCTGGAAGTGCTTGACCCTGAACAAAACAACACGTTCCATGATAATTATCTGGACGTTGATTATGATTTATCCAAGGTAATGTTTATCGCCACTGCCAACAACCTCGGAACAATCCCTCCTCCCTTGCTCGACCGCATGGAGTTGATTGAGGTGAGCGGATATATCACAGAGGAAAAGGTGGAAATCGCCCGTCGTCACCTCGTGCCGAAAGAACTGGAAGCCAACGGCATAAAGAAAGGATATGTGAAGTTCAGCAAACAGGCTTTGGAATATATCATCGAAAATTACACACGTGAAAGCGGTGTACGGGAGCTGGAGAAAAAGATAAATAAAATCATGCGTAAGATTGCCTTGCAGTTTGCACGTGATGGTTTCGAAAAGGTGCATGAAATTAAGCCTGACGACGTAAGAGAATATCTGGGTACTCCCGAATATACTCGTGACAAATATCAAGGCAATGACTATGCAGGTGTAGTAACCGGACTGGCATGGACAGCCGTAGGCGGAGAGATTTTATTCGTAGAAACCAGCTTGAGCAAAGGGAAAGGCGGCAAACTTACCTTGACCGGAAACTTGGGTGACGTAATGAAGGAATCTGCTATGCTGGCCTTGGAATATATCAAGGCTCACACCCAGTTACTTAACCTGAAAGAAGATATCTTCGACAATTGGAACATACACGTCCACGTGCCCGAAGGAGCAATCCCTAAAGACGGCCCCTCCGCCGGTATTACCATGGTAACTTCATTAGCTTCCGCCCTCACCCAACGCAAAGTGAAAGCAAATCTTGCCATGACGGGAGAAATCACTTTGCGCGGAAAAGTATTGCCGGTAGGTGGTATCAAAGAAAAAATACTGGCAGCCAAACGCGCCGGTATCAAAGATATCATCTTATGCGAAGAAAACCGCAAGAATATTGAAGAAATACAGGCAATATACCTGGAAGGACTAACTTTCCACTATGTAAATGACATTAAAGAGGTGTTGAAGCTTGCTTTGACTGATGAAAAAGTAAACGGTGCCATAGACTTTAATATTACTAATCAAACAAACGAAGAAAAGAAATAATATGACTTTTGACTTACAATATACAGACCCCAAATCTAATGCCCGTGCCGGAATCATCACCACAGACCACGGACAGATAGAAACTCCTATTTTCATGCCGGTAGGCACATTGGGAACAGTAAAGGGCGTGCATTTACATGAGTTGAAAGACGATATTAAGGCACAAATCATATTAGGAAATACGTACCATTTATATCTGCGACCGGGACTGGATATCATTGAACGCGCCGGCGGCTTGCATAAGTTTAACGGCTTCGACCGTCCCATGCTGACCGATAGTGGCGGTTTCCAGGTCTTCTCCTTGTCGGGCATCCGCAAAATGCGTGAGGAAGGTGTGGAGTTTCGTTCACACATCGATGGCTCCAAGCACATGTTCACCCCCGAAAAGGTAATGGATATAGAACGAACCATTGGAGCAGATATTATGATGGCTTTTGACGAATGTACACCGGGCACCGCCGATTACGAGTATGCAAAGAAATCCATGCAACTCACCCATCGCTGGCTGGACCGCTGCTTGAAACGTTTCAACGAAACAGAACCCAAATACGGATATAAGCAATCATTGTTCCCTATCGTACAGGGTTGTGTGTATCCCGACCTCCGCAAGCAAGCGGCAGAATTTATTGCATCAAAGGGAGCCGACGGCAATGCTATCGGAGGCTTGGCTGTAGGTGAACCAACCGAAAAGATGTATGAAATGATTGAGGTAGTCAATGAAATACTGCCTAAAGACAAGCCTCGTTATCTGATGGGAGTCGGCACTCCGATAAATATATTGGAAGGAATTGAACGCGGTGTAGATATGTTTGATTGTGTGATGCCTACCCGTAACGGACGAAACGGAATGCTTTTTACCAAAGACGGAATCATGAATATGCGTAACAAGAAATGGGAAGATGACTATTCACCCATTGAAGCCGATGGTGCATCGTATGTAGATACCATGTACAGCCGCGCTTATCTGCGCCATTTATTCCATGCACAAGAGTTGCTGGCCATGCAAATTGCTTCCATCCACAATTTGGCTTTCTATCTGTGGCTGGTGGGTGAAGCACGCAAACATATCATTGCCGGTGATTTCTCGACATGGAAGCCTATGATGGTAAAGCGCTTATCCACAAGATTATAATTTATACAAAATGAAGAATTGGTTCAAGAAGAACATAGGTAAGTTCACGAAAGACAAAGAGCAGTCACAGACCGGCAACAAACGTTTGCAAAGCAGATGGCTCAAGAGACTGGATATATATATCATCAAGAAGTTTCTCGGGACCTACTTCTTTGCCATTGCATTGATTATTTCCATTGCAGTAGTGTTTGACGTGAACGAGAATATCGACAGGTTCATTAATAATAAGGCCCCGCTGAAAGCGATTGTCTTTGATTATTACATGAACTTTATTCCTTATTTCTCCAATCTGCTCAGTCCGCTGTTTGTCTTTATTGCCGTTATCTTCTTTACTTCCAAACTGGCGGAAAACTCAGAAATCATTGCCATGTTCTCTACGGGAATGAGTTTCAAACGAATGATGCGTCCGTATATGATTTCAGCAGCTATTATTTCCATAGTAGCCTATGGATTAGGTGCATACGTCATCCCCAAAGGTAATGTGACACGACTCAATTTTGAAGACCGCTACAAAAAGAAAAAAAAGGTGGAGTATGTACGCAATGTACAGATGGAAGTCGACAGTGGTGTAATTGCCTATATTGAACGCTATGAGAATTATAACAAGACGGGCTACCGTTTCTCTTTGGACAAATTTAAGGATAAAAAATTGATATCCCACCTCACCGCACGCAGTATCACCTATGATACAGCCAGTGTGCACAAATGGATTATCAAGAACTATATGATCCGGGAGATGGACGGTATGCGTGAAAAGATTACCAAAGGTGACCGGATGGACAGTATCATAAAAATGGAGCCGCAAGACTTCCTTATTATGAAAAACCAGCAGCAAACAATGACCAGCCCTGCCCTGAAGAGCTATATTGACAAGCAGAAGAAACGCGGTTTTGCCAATATCAAAGAGTTTGAAATAGAATACTACCAACGCATCGCCATGTCTTTTGCCGCCTTTATTCTGACCACCATCGGTGTTTCACTGTCTTCCCGTAAGGTTAAGGGAGGAATGGGACTGAATTTGGGTGTAGGCTTGGCTTTGAGCTTCTCTTACATTCTATTCCAAACGGTTTCCGCAACTTTTGCCATCAATGGAAATACTCCTCCGATTGTGGCGGTATGGATACCTAATATACTCTACACATTAATAGCAATCTACCTATACAGAAAAGCTCCTAAATAATTATAGGAGCTTTTCCAGTTTTTCACGCCAATCTTCTCCATTAGCAGGCTGCAATGTGACAAAACCAAATTCCTTGCCTATGGAGATATTTGAAGCACCATCATCCACAAAAACAGTTTCGGAAGGATTCAACGCAGCATCTTTTATCATATATTCAAAGATGCCCCGATCAGGCTTTACACATTTCACTTCATAAGAAGCATATATCTTGTCCACATAGTCATCCAATGGACGGCCTGCTGATGTAAATTCCCTGCTACGTGCCCATCCCATAATATATGGATTGGTATTACTCAGAATATAAACATTGTATTTACGTTGGCGAAGAATATTCAAATAATCCAACTTGTACTGTTCCACAGCTGTGACAAATCCTCTCCACCCCAGTTCTACCTCTTTGTATGTCAATTCCTTACCACAGATCTCACTCAGTTTCAGCCGAAAAGATTCTGCATCGATACGTCCGTCCTCTATTTCCAGGAAGATACCCTTCTGGTGATACTTATCAAGCAGATTATCCGCATCCTTCACTCCTATTTCAACAAACTTTTTTACTGCGCGGTCACGGTCGATATCAATAATCACCCCGCCAAAATCAAACACAACATTCTTTATCTGTCTCATACCTTTTTAATTAATTATTGCAAAGATAAGCATTTGAAAAAGAATAGAGGATGATGTAAATCAATAAAAAACACTATTTTTACCTACCAAAGAAAATATCAACCCTCAAAAACAAAAACAAATGAAAATAAGAAACCTGCTTATTCGGAGTATGTTCTGTCTTTTAACCTTTATACCCACCCCCTCTCCATCCGCCTGCCGGTTCTCTCAAGAAGAACAAAACGACAAGGAACAAACAATATTAAGAATATGGAAAGCCGGGGAAACAGTCAGTCGGAAGAGTATAGTACAGTTTGGAACAGCCAATTGTTTTAAAATACAAAAGATTGACGACACCCTCTTCAAAAGAATCTATGGAAAGTCCTATAAAACGAACTGTACCGTACCGAAAGAAGAATTACGCTATCTGAAGGTGCTCCATTATAACCTGAAAGGAGAAATATGCCTTGGCGAACTGGTCTGCAACAAAGCAATAAGCAATGATTTAATCGAAATATTCCAGGCTTTGTATAAAGCACGATATCCCATTGAACGAATGGTATTAATTGATGAATATAACGCAGAAGACAATCGGTCCATGGAAGCCAACAATTCCTCCTGCTTCAATTTCCGTCTTGTGCCGGGCACCCGGAAACTATCCAATCACAGTAAGGGGTTGGCAATAGATATCAACCCGCTTTATAATCCTTATGTCAAGACCAATAAGAACGGAAAAATCATTATATCTCCCGAAAAAGGGAAAAAATATGCCGACAGAAAACAATCCTTTCCTTACAAAATAGACAAGAATGATTTATGCTACAAGGAGTTCATTAAACACGGCTTCATTTGGGGAGGTGCCTGGAAGAGTTTGAAAGACTACCAGCACTTTGAAAAAGTACGTCAGTAACTCTAAAAGGAAATGGATGAAAGAATTTTCAAAAAAGAACTAAGTCTTTTCCCCAAAAGGCCATGGAGTTTTTAAAAAAGCTCTTGTTCTTTTTAAAGAACGTCCTTGTCTTTTTGGAGGTGCCTGATTTCACGTTAGTATGTATAACCCCATGAGACGTATGTGTAAAAGCGTGTTTCTGACACGGAACAAGACAATAGCAGAAAAATAAAAAAAGGGGTTGTGCCTAAACGTTGATGATACTGTCATTTTGCCTGTAGGGGCGAGGTTTGATAGACCATTTAGTTTGGGCACACACCCTATCATTTTTGTTGTATTTTTTGTTTTTCCTTACGGAAACTCTCTTCTTAGTTTAAATAAGAAGAAAGTTGGGATGGAGTGATGTCCTTCGCTACAATGACACCGTTTTTATCCAAAAGAAAATTCTTAAACCCTTTATTCAAACGATAAGTTTTAAATAAATCGGAAGAATTACCTGCCAGTTCAACAAAACAATTAGATGTCGAAATCCGGTCTTTTTTAATGGTTTCGTTAAATATTGATTTAAATTCATCAAACGAAACAGAAACCATTTCCACATTATCAGCCTGCTCTATTGCATGATTCAAGGTGGCGTTCTGCACTCTCGAAGGAGCATCATAGCTGGCCCAAAAACTAAGCAACACGTATTTACCTCTCAAATCCTTTAAGTCAATCAGTTGCTTTTCGCCACAGATGGTAAAAGTCGGAGCCTTATCTCCTATCGTCAATCCTTCTGTCGGCGTGTCTTTCCCTACAAATGAGAACGAAATCAAGGAACTAATGATTAATACAACAAAAATCCACTTTACATTTTTAATCATGTAATTCGGTTTTGGTTAATACTATCCGAGACTGCCCTTAAACAGTAATTTCTCCCCGGAACATTGTCTTTTGGCCTGATAATCAAAGCCATTATATTTAGAAATCCGTGGCAAAGGTAAGGAGTTTTTATGCCAACTCCAAGGAATCACATCAAAAAATATGTTATATAGCATAAATTCATCCATTCCATCGAGAAAAAAGAATCCCCAAAAGATAGCTTGATAGGATTAAATTGCGTACTTTTGCAATCTGTAAATAGCAACATTTTATGTATGGATACAAGTACTGAACTTATTTTAATTCGTATCACCGGTTTGGACAGGCCGGGACTGACAGCTTCCATTACGGAAATACTTTCAAAATATGATGTTACCATTTTGGATATAGGCCAAGCAGATATTCACAGCACTCTTTCATTGGGTATTTTATTTAAAAGCCGGGAAAAAGATTCGGGTAATATCATGAAAGATTTGCTATTTAATGCATCCTCTTTGGGAATCACCATCCGTTTTTACCCCATTACGGTAGAAGAATACGAAGAATGGGTAGGAATGCAAGGAAAGAACCGCTATATCCTGACCTTGCTGGGACGTAAACTTTCTGCAAAACAAATTGCAGCCGTCACGCGAATCATTGCAGAACAAGGTCTGAATATAGATGCTATCAAACGCTTAACAGGTCGCGTTCCTTTGGATGAACGAAAAGCAAGTGTACGTGCCTGTATTGAGTTTTCTGTTCGCGGCACTCCCCGGGACCGGGAGGAGATGCAGCGGGAACTGATGAAACTCAGCAGCGAGTTGGAAATGGATTTTTCTTTCCAATTAGACAATATGTACCGCCGTATGCGTCGCCTGATCTGTTTTGATATGGATTCTACACTTATCCAGACAGAATGTATCGACGAACTGGCAGAACGTGCCGGCGTGGGTGACAAAGTAAGAGAAATAACCGAACGCGCCATGCGTGGTGAAATAGACTTTACCGAGAGTTTCACCGAACGCGTAGCTCTGCTGAAAGGCTTGGATGAAAGTGTAATGCGTGAAATTGCCGAAAACCTGCCCATTACGGAAGGGGTGGAAAGACTCATGTTCGTATTAAAACGATATGGCTATAAAATAGCTATACTTTCGGGTGGATTCACCTATTTCGGCAACTACCTGAAACAAAAATACGGCATTGATTATGTTTATGCCAATGAACTGGAAATAGTAGACGGTAAATTGACCGGCCGCTATTTGGGAGACGTAGTAGATGGAAAGCGTAAAGCAGAATTATTAAAACTGATTGCACAAGTAGAGAAAGTAGATATTGCACAAACAATAGCCGTAGGCGACGGTGCCAATGATTTGCCCATGTTGTCTACTGCCGGACTAGGCATTGCATTCCATGCAAAACCTAAAGTGGTGGCAAATGCCAAACAGTCCATTAATACCATCGGGCTGGATGGGGTGCTTTATTTCCTTGGCTTTAAAGATTCTTATTTGGAAGAACGCGGCAAACTGTAAGAAAGATAGTATAAAATATATATATGAAATTTTCAGAATTAAATTTAGAAGAGAGTGTGCTCCAGGCATTGGAAGCCATGAGATTTGAGGAGTGTACTCCCGTACAAGAACATACAATTCCTATCATCCTTGAAGGAAAGGATTTGATAGGAGTAGCACAAACCGGTACCGGTAAAACAGCGGCATATCTACTCCCCATCTTAAATCAATTAAGTAAGGGAGGTTATCCCGAAGATGCTATCAATTGTATTATCATGGCACCCACACGCGAACTGGCACAGCAGATAGACCAACAAATGGAAGGTTTTTCTTATTTTATGCCGGCATCCAGCGTAGCTGTATACGGAGGAAACGATGGAATACGCTTTGAACAAGAGAAAAAAGGACTGACTTTGGGAGCAGAAGTGGTTATTGCCACCCCCGGTCGCTTAATCAGCCACCTCAGCTTAGGATATGTAGACCTTTCCAAAGTATCTTTCTTCATTTTGGATGAGGCAGACCGCATGCTGGATATGGGATTTGCAGACGACATTATGCAAATAGTGAAATATCTCCCAAAGGAACGCCAGACAATTATGTTTTCTGCCACGATGCCTGTCAAGATACAACAGTTGGCCAAAACCATCCTGAAAAACCCGGAAGAGATTAAATTGGCGGTATCCAAACCGGCTGAGAAAATTATCCAGACAGCGTATATCTGTTATGAAAATCAGAAGCTGGGCATTATACAGTCATTATTTCAAGACCAGACACCTGAACGCGTGATTATCTTCGCATCATCCAAAATGAAAGTGAAAGAAGTAACTCAGGCTTTCCGCCGCATGAAACTCAACGTCGGCGAAATGCACTCTGACTTGGAACAGGCACAGCGCGACCAGATTATGCATGATTTCAAGAGTGGAAAGATAAATATTTTGATTGCAACCGATATTGTTTCACGGGGCATTGACATTGATGACATACGCTTGGTCATTAATTATGACGTGCCGCATGACAGTGAAGATTATGTGCACCGCATCGGTCGTACAGCACGTGCAAACAACGATGGATGTGCCATAACCTTTGTCAGTGAAAAAGAGCAGACACAATTTAAGTCCATCGAAAACTTTATAGGTAAGGACATTTATAAAATTCCAGTTCCGGAAGAATTAGGCGAAGCACCCGAATATAACCCCCGTAGTAATAATGGTGGAAAAAGAAAAGGGAACTTCAAAGGTAAAAGAAACAATTCCACACGGAAACCCGGAAACAACACTAACGGTAAAAAACAGCAAAAATAACAGAAGCTGTAAGTTTTGTATTATCTGTCATGGGAAGGATATCAAAGCTAAAACGGCCTATCCAATCATCGGCTGCGGGGGCAGGGTTCACCTGCCCGAACCAACGGTCACGACCTTGAGAGTAATACACAAAGCAAATATTGTTTTTTTTGGGCGAGCAAACCTCGCCCCTATTAATAAAATAACAGCATTATCAACGTTTTGACACGTCTCCGCTCTTATTTATTATTCAACGAGCCAGCTCATAAGATAATTTACCATCCATATCTATCGTGATATTGACCACATAACAAGAAGCCCCATCCGGTATACAAACAGTAGCCTGATAATGATAGCCTTTTGCATCGACCCCCATAAAGTCCATATCCGAAAGGATTGCCCATTTCAAGAAATCATCGGGTATGACATGCTTGAACATCTGCCTCGTGATATCTTTCGCAAACAAACTCCGTTTTCCTTCATATACACAAATATGAATGATGTTGTCATAATATACATTATCCACACTCAGCCCCTCTTCCGACACCCCCGGACGCATCACTTTTATTCTGGACGGATTGATATAGACATATCCGCGATAACGGGTATTATCATACATTACCACCGAATCTTTCTTAATAACTTCCGTATAAACAGGGACTTCCTGTTCATGAATAAAAGATAAAGAATCGGCATTATTCTCTGCCCTATGCAGGCGAATGACATCTCCTACCAGTGAATGAAACCAGAAAATATATTCTCCCTGTTTCTCTATCTTATAATTATTTATCCGAGCCCCATAAGTAGTCAACGTATCGCCTATAATTTTAAAAGCGACAGGAGCGACGGCAGCGTCAGCATAATAAATCGTATCGCCCGCAACTTGCAGCACGGCAGCTTCCGTATTGTCGTCCAGCCAAATGCCTTGCAACTTTTCTTTCGCCTTTCTATCTTCTTCTTGCAAAGCCTCTTTGTCCTGATTAGCTCCGCAAGCAGAAAACATCGCCGCCAAAACGACAATCAAATATGATTTGTACATCTTTAACGTAATTATTTGCCTATGCAGCGATAAACAAAACCTAAATCCTGAAGTTCTTTTGCATCATAGATATTACGTCCATCCAAGATTACAGGCTGTTTCATCGTTTTCTTAACAACTCCCCATGCCGGCAAACGGAATTCTTTCCATTCTGTCACCAACATCAATGCGTCAGCATCCAAAAGAGCATCATACATATCGCAAGCATAGAATATCGTATCACCTATTCTTCTCTTTGATTCCCCCATCGCCGCCGGATCGTAAGCCCGAACCACACAACCTGCCTTCCTCAATTTCTCAATCAATACCAGTGCAGGAGCCTCACGCATATCATCCGTACCGGGCTTGAATGCCAGTCCCCATAAAGCTATGGTCTTGCCTTCCAAATCACCATTGAATATCTTTTCCAATTTCTCAAAAAGAAGGCTTTTCTGGGTCTCATTCACCTCTTCCACAGCTTTCAAAACCCGCATCGGATATCCATTTTGTTCTGCCGTCTTGATTAACGCCTTTACGTCTTTAGGAAAACAAGAACCGCCATAGCCACATCCCGGATAAAGGAACTTACGACCAATGCGACTGTCAGAACCTATCCCGTCACGTACCATATTTACGTCCGCTCCCACCAATTCACAAAGATTGGCTATGTCATTCATAAAACTGATACGGGTAGCAAGCATTGAATTGGCAGCGTATTTAGTCATCTCGGCAGAAGGAATATCCATAAAAATAACACGTGAATTCAGCATCATAAAAGGCTTATACAGTTTGGTCATCAGCTTCTTTGCCCGTTCGGATTCAACACCTACCACCACACGGTCGGGACTCATAAAGTCATCAATGGCATTGCCTTCTTTCAAAAACTCAGGGTTGGAAGCCACATCAAACTCTATAGACACCCCTCTCTTATCCAGTTCAGCCTGAATGGTATCTTTCACTTTATGCGCAGTTCCCACCGGTACGGTGCTCTTCGTCACCACCAACGTATATTTTTTCATGTTAGCACCAATTGTTTTGGCAACTGCCAGCACGTAACTCAAATCAGCACTTCCGTCTTCATCAGGCGGTGTACCTACAGCACTAAACACAATATCTACATTATCGAGACAGTTCTCCAATGCAGTCGTAAAATGAAGACGGCCGGCATTGACATTGCGTTGCACCATGTCCTCCAGTCCCGGTTCATAAATGGGAATAATACCTTTCTGCAGATTCTCTATCTTCTCGGCATTTACATCCACACAAGTTACATTTACGCCGGTTTCGGCAAAACATGTACCGGTTACGAGTCCAACATATCCGGTTCCTACAATTGCTATATTCATTTTATTATTAGTTAGTCTAACTTTTTATACGCTGCAAAATTACAATAAAAATATGTGGCAAGGACATTTTCCTTCATAAAAGTTGCGCTGAAATGGAATAAAAATGCTATTTTTGCACTATGATTGAATTGGCTAGACATATAGAAATTCTATTACTGGAAAATGATTGCGTCATTGTTCCCGAGTTAGGTGGATTTATAGCTCATTATCAACCAGCTTATTACGCTGAATCTGATAATATCTATTTCCCTCCTATGCGTACCATTGGCTTCAATCCCCAGTTGACAATGAATGACGGACTGTTGGTGCAGTCATACATGCAGGTCCATCATACAGACTTTCCGGATGCAACCCGGATGATTGAACAAGAAGTAGAAGAACTAAAAGATACTTTATATAAAGACGGACATGTCCAATTATATGGTATAGGCGATTTGCACTACACAATTCATAATTCTTACGAATTCCGTCCCAATGAAGAAGGTATCCTTTCTCCTTATTTATACGGATTCAGTTCTTTATCCATCAGTCCTTTATCAGAAAATAATTCAACTATTGCTTCAACCAAGGATATGGTGCTAAAGCCCCAAAAAGCAGCCATCCGTTTCAACCGTCGCTGGTTGGGTAATGCTGTTGCCATTGCCGTAGCGGTTATCCTGTTCTTTTTCCTTTCTGTACCTGTAGAAAACACATACGTGGATAAAGGCAATTATGCTTCCTTGGGAACAGACGGATTATTTGAGGCTATCCGCTCACAATCGTTGGCCACCACTTTGGTTGTACCGCAACAGCAAAAGGCTGTTCAAGCCAAAAAGACATCGGGTAATACACGGCAGCAAGCAGGACACAAAAGTTTAAAACCTGTAGCCGTAAAAGTAGAAAAAGTCGGTTCACCGAAAACAGAGACTTCCAAACAAGAAACAGGCAAAGAAACCCCTAAAGCGGAAAAAACTGTTGCCCGCAAGACAACTCCTGCAACGGCAACCGCATCTTCTGCTTCTGTTCCGGCACAAAATAAAGCCGAAGCTACCACAGCAAAGCCAAAATACTTCATTATAGTATCTAGTTTGGCAACAGCTGCCGATGCACAACAAACATTAAACGAATATAAGCAAAAAGGCTTTAAAGAAGCAAGCATCATCGAAGGAAGCGGACGTTACCGCCTTGCCCTTTATGGGTTTGCCGACAAAAATGCTGCTTATAAGAAAATGAATGAGTTGAAAAAAGACGAAGCATTCAAGAATGCATGGTTATTAAGCTCTAAATAAACAGATTATCTCCCATGAAAAGAGTTTTATGTCCTAAATGTGACAATTATATTACCTTTGACGAAACAAAATATACCGAAGGCCAGTCTTTGGTTTTTATATGCGAGCACTGCAAAAAGCAATTCAGTATCCGCATCGGAAAATCCAAATTAAAAGCTACCCGCAAAGAGGAGGTTCTTGACGAACAAGCCAACAACGAAGACTTCGGAAGCATCGTGGTGGTGGAAAATGTCTTTGGCTATAAACAAGTATTGCCTTTAAAAGAAGGGGATAACCTGATCGGACGCCGCAGTAAAGGGACCGATGTGGATATTTCTATCGAAACATCCGACCCTAGCATGGATCGTCGCCATTGCGTAATCAATGTAAAACGAAACAAGCAAGGAGAACTCATTTACACCTTGCGGGACAATCAGAGCATCACCGGAACATTTCTATTAAATGACATATTGGGAGACAAGGACCGAGTCAGAATAGAAGAAGGAGCCATCATCACCATAGGTGCTACTACTCTTATTCTGCGAACAGCAGAAAAATAGAAATTATGAAACGTATTATACTCATCACAGGCGGCCAACGGTCGGGCAAAAGTTCTTATGCAGAAAAATTAGCTCTCAGTTTGTCGTCCAATCCTATTTATATGGCTACCTCCCGCATCTGGGATGAAGAGTTCCGCCAACGGGTCATCAAGCATCAGAAACGCCGGGGACCGGAATGGACCAACATAGAGGAAGAAAAGGAACTGAGCCGTCATCAGGTAGACGGGCGGGTGGTGCTGATAGATTGCGTGACTTTATGGGCCACAAATTACTTTTTCGATCTGGATTCTGACGTGGATCTGTCACTGCAAGCTCTGAAACAAGAGTTCGATGCCTTCACAGCACAAAACGCCACTTTTATTTTTGTGACGAACGAAATAGGTTCAGGGGCTGTTTCCGACAATCCCATCCAACGCCGTTTTACGGATTTGCAAGGTTGGATGAATCAATATATTGCCTCCCAAGCCCATCAAGTATACTTAATGGTATCGGGTATTCCTGTATTAATAAAACAATAAGACCATGAAAACTTTCCATATCGAACTTCCCGACTTACAGATACGGGAAGCATTGATAGACAAAATCAATAACCTGACCAAACCAAAAGGTTCTTTAGGCGTACTGGAAGAGTTGGCATTACAAATCGGCCTCATCCAACAAACCCTCTCTCCGACTCTCCGCCATCCCCACAACATCCTGTTTGCTGCCGATCACGGCATCGTGGAAGAAGGTGTCAGCAAATCGCCTAAAGAAATCACCTGGCAACAATTGAGCAACTTCCTCCACGGTGGTGCCGGAGTTAACTTTCTCTGCCGCCAACACGGATTCAAGCTCGTACTGGTAGATGCCGGAGTTGACTATGACCTTCCTTACGAGAAGGGAATTATCAACTGTAGCGTAGGTCGCGGTACCCGAAGCTTTCTCCATGCCCCGGCCATGAGTCATGAAGAGATGGAGTTATGTCTGGAACGCGGTGCACAAATGGTGGATAAGGCATACGCCGACGGTTGCAACGTAATCAGTTTTGGAGAAATGGGAATAGGCAATACTTCCCCCTCCTCTGTCTGGATGCATTTATTTACAGGCATTTCTCTGGAACAATGCGTAGGAGCCGGCAGCGGACTGGATTCGGAAGGCATCCGTCATAAATACAATATATTGAAACAAGCAGTCGACAACTATCAAGGCGACGGCTCGGCAAGAGACAAGATTGCCTGGTTTGGAGGCTACGAAATGGTAATGGCTATCGGCGGTATGTTGCGGGCAGCCGAACTGAAGATGCTGATATTGGTCGATGGCTTTATCATGACCAACTGCATCCTTGCCGCTTCCCGGCTCCACCCGGAGGTATTGCCATACGCCATCTTCGGACATCAGGGAGACGAGGCAGGACACAAACTGATACTTGAAGCCCTGCATGCACGCCCCTTATTAAATCTGGGACTCCGGCTGGGTGAAGGAACCGGTGCTGTCTGTGCCTATCCCATCATAGTCTCTGCCGTGACCATGATGAATGAGATGGACAACTTTGCCCATGCAGCCATCACAAAATACTTTTAACCATGAAACTCCTTGCCGCACTCATATTCTTCACCCGGTTGCCATTCTGGAGAATAACCGAAGTTCCCGCCGCTTATTTTAAGCGTGTGGTCGATTATTGGCCTTTTGTCGGTTGGCTCACCGGAGGAATAATGGCAGGCACGCTATGGATCTCCGCCCAATTCCTTCCTATGTCTACAGCCGTCATCCTTGCTTTACTGGCACGCCTGTTTGTCACGGGTGCACTGCACGAAGACGGTTTGGCAGACTTTTGCGACGGATTTGGAGGCGGCACTTCGCGCGAGAAAATCCTTTCCATCATGAAAGATTCCCATATAGGAACATACGGTGTATTGGGACTTCTGTTCTACTTCGGACTCCTATGGAACCTGCTTTCCACCCTATCGCTTTCCTTGGCATGCATGGCCGTAGCGAGCGGAGACGCATGGAGTAAGTTCTGTTCCGCACAGATAATCAACATCTTGCCGTATGCACGCAAAGAAGAAGAATCAAAAGCAAAAGTCATTTATGACCGGATGAGCATTTCGACATGGCTACCGGCATTCATAGCCGGCGGACTCCCGATGTGGCTTTTCCTGAACAGGTCTTATTGGTGGGCAGCCCTTGCACCCGTTGCCGTCTTTTTCCTTTTATGGCAATTGCTGCGCAAGCGTTTGCAAGGATACACAGGCGACTGTTGCGGAGCCGCTTTCCTGCTGTGTGAACTATCTTTCTATTTAATAATAAACCTAATTTATACCAACTTATGGTAGTATACCTCATTCGCCACACTTCCGTAGATGTCCCTCAGGGAGTGTGCTACGGACAGACAGATGTCCCTTTGAATCCGACCTTTGAAGAAGAAGCCGCACAGACTTCCGCCCGGCTCAAAGGCCTTCAGTTTGATAAAGTATATATGAGTCCCTTAACCCGCTGTGTACGTCTGGCCACCTTCTGCGGTTACCCGGATGGCGAACGAGATGACCGTATCAAAGAAATCAACTTTGGTGACTGGGAAATGCAACGCTTTGATGAAATAACCGATGCCAACCTCCAGAAATGGTATGCCGACTATCGGAATGTGAGGGCTACAAACGGAGAGTCGTTTCAGGACCAATACCAACGTGTAGCCGACTTCCTGAATGAGCTTCGCCAAAAGCCATACAAACAGGTAGCCATATTCGCCCATGGAGGCGTATTGATCAATGCCCAAATTTATGCCGGAACAGTGAAACCCGAAGAGGCTTTCGGCGCACTGACTCCATACGGAGGTATCATTAAGATTGAGATATAAATTTCCCTGCGTTTCATTGCTTATAACGGAAGAAAAGGGTATGCTTCCATCAGACAGAGAATAACCCATATCACCATTATTCCCTCGGCAAACCGGTTTACCCGGACAGCAATATGCATATCTGACGAGTAAACCGGCCGATTATTATTGCCTATAAACGGTTTGTAAACCATCTCACCGAAATAATGATGAGGCCCCCCGAAACGGCAATTCAATATCCCCGCCAAAGCCGCTTCGGGATAACCGGAATTAGGACTTGCATGCTGATTACCATATCTTCCCACAAACTTCAATAAAGAAAGACGACCGGTAGAAAGTATCATCAGAACAGCTGTCAAACGAGCCGGAATATAATTGGCAATATCATCGATACGGGCTGCCCACCGACCGAACTGCAAATATCTTTCGTTCTTATATCCCACCATAGAATCCAACGTGTTTATCATTTTATATGCCAACATACCGGGAACTCCCAATAACAAATACCAAAACAAAGGAGCAATTACCCCATCGCTCAGATTCTCTGCCAAAGTCTCTAAAGCCGCCAGCCTCACCTCCTGATCTGTCAGTCCGGAAGTATCCCGTCCCACAATGCGGGATACCTGTCTTCTACCCTCCTCCAAAGAATGGTCGGCAGCCATAAAAACCATACGCACCTCATTGATAAGCGTAGTCCCTGCCAAACAATAAAAGATAAGAACGGCCGAAACCGCCACGCCTATCCAAAGATTCATAGCATATAATCCGTGTATCAATAACGCAGAAGCTCCATAAATGAATACAATAAGCACAACAGCCGTACATGCTCCTTTCTTCACCCGGTGTTTCCCTTTGTTCCATCGTTTTTCGCAAAAAGAAATAAGTTTGCCAAAACCTACTATGGGATGAGGAAGCCAGAAAGGGTCACCTATCAACTTATCCAATAACCACCCTGCCAACAATGGTAGGATTAATACAAATATGTCCATTTCTTTATAGATTCTATCAATTCATTATTCTCTTCCGGAGTTTGTGTAGCAATGCGAAAAAAATGCTCGTTCAGCCCTTCAAAATTGGATGCATCACGGATAAGGATACCACACTCTCCTGCCAAGTACTCCTTCAAAGCTGCGGCCCGCCCCATTCGTAACTGAACCAACATATAGTGTGTATCCGAAGCCCATACCTCCATTCCTCCTATTGCAAGCAGTGCTTCAGCCAATCTGTCTTTTTCCTTTAGTAACAATGATATATCTACATGATATTCTCCGGCATGCCGAAGCAAATAATGTCCTGCTTCAATGGCAAGCTGATTGACAGACCAAGGCATACGCTGCAAACGGATTTCACGCAATAAGATTTGATTTGCAGTCATAAAACCCAAACGGAGTCCGGGGACAGCAAAGCGCTTGGTCATGGAATGGAGCAGAATCACATTAGGATATCCGACAGCTTCCCTGGCCGACAGCAGCGGTTTTAATGTAAAGAATTCATAAGATTGGTCTATTACAAAACAGCACTCCGTATGTCTTTCTATAAATGCTTTCAAAACGTCTTTATCCAATACACTTCCTGTAGGATTATTAGGATTGCATATCCATATCAGGTTTGTTCCCGACGGTATCATATCCAATGCGTAAATAACCTGTATCTTGTGGTGGTGAAGACGGCAAGCATCGGCATATTCACTGAAAGTAGGCATCAGGATGGCAGAATTTTTCCCCCTGAAGGTTTGGGCTATCAAATAAATGGCTTCCGTAGCGCCATTAGTCACACAAACCTCCTTCCCGTCCGACAGATGAAGCGAATGTGCCAATGCCTGTTCTAAAGAATAAGGCTCCGGTTCGGGATAACTTCGAATACTTTCCATCCGATGATAAAGATGCTCACGCAAACCATTATGATTTACATGATTATATACATTTGAGCTAAAGTTTATCCTTATCTTTTGCCCATATTTATAGGCATCATCTCCGTGTCCATCAATCATTTTTACACATTATTTGGTATAACAACGGCAGATTTAAGTGTTTGCGCACGTGTGCCGCCAACTTATCATATTGTTCTTCTTTATAGGCTTCATAATCCTGACTCTGCCGATGCAGCTTGTCAGCATAAGGCTCCAGCAGAAAATCGATGAAAACCTGATTATCAAGGATACCATGAATATAGCTTCCCATACATTTCCTATCGACAAAATAGCCATCCGCTTTTCCGTCTTCCAATTTATTCAATGGAGAAACAGGAAAACCGGGTACAAGCTCAGTCTCTCCCATGTGAATTTCGTATCCCCGGCAAACTGTTTCATTATCCCGGAAATGGAAAGCCACCCGGCGAGTTACCTTCTCACCTTGCATGGTAGTTATCATGGGAAGCAATCCCAAACCCGGCAGTTGACGGATATCTCCCTCTACTCCATCGGGATCGCGGACTTCCATTCCCATCATCTGGTATCCGCCACAAATCCCCATGACCGAAGCCCCTTTGCGATGTGCACGCAAGATAGCTTGCGCCACACCATTACGGCGAAGTTCATATAAATCATCTAATGTACTTTTACTGCCCGGAAGTAATATGATATCCGCTTTTGCCAGTTCTTCCGTATTATTCGTATAATAAAGATGCACACGCTCATCGCGTTCAAGCATATTGAAATCCGTGAAATTAGACAGATGACGAAGCAATACCACCGCCACATTCACCTTTCCTTCTATCGCCTGCATACGTTTATAATCCAGCACAACCGAATCTTCCTCCTCGATATGAATATCCTTATAATAAGGAACCACTCCCAAGACAGGAATGCCACACAACTCTTCCATCATTTTTATACCCGGTTCGAAGAGGCGTATGTCTCCCCTGAACTTATTGACAATGATGCCTTTTATACGTTTACGATCTTCAGGCGTTTGCAGCATGACCGAACCATAGACGCTGGCAAACACCCCTCCACGATCAATATCCGCCACCAATAACACATCGGCACCGGCATAACAAGCCATCGGCATATTGACCAAATCCGTATCTCGCAGATTTATTTCCGAAATGCTGCCGGCTCCTTCCATAACAATGGGGTTATAACGGGCAGCCAAACGATCGAAAGCAGCATTGACTTCTTTTCTCAGCTCCTCGCGTCCCTCCTTGCGGAAGTATTCGTACGCATCACGGTTACCAATCGGCCTGCCGTTTAATACCACCTGAGCGGTGTGGTCCGAACTGGGTTTCAGCAAGAGCGGATTCATGTCTGTGTGACAGGGCACTCCGGCTGCCTCGGCTTGCACCGCCTGTGCCCGTCCTATCTCCAGCCCCTCGGGAGTGGCGTAGGAATTCAATGCCATATTCTGTGCCTTAAAGGGAGCCGGACGGTAACCATCTTGCTTGAATATGCGGCACAAAGCGGCTGTAATGATGCTTTTTCCCACATCACTGCCTGTCCCTGCCAGCATGATAGGGTGTAAGTTCTTATTCATTCTTCCCAAAGCTTTAATATGTCGGCTTCTCCCCAATACAAATGGGTATATCCGGCTATCACATTCTTATATCTGTACAAAGGAGTATTTACCTCCATTCCTCTGACGGTAAACTGTTTTGCCACCGAAGGAAGTGCGTCGGGCTCTATGATGTTGGAGTAATGGAACTCATGCCCCTTCAGTTCCAGTCCGTTATACTCTAACCGACGATACCCCAAATGCAACCTAGCCCCCACCATTGTACAGTCCAATGGCAAGACGCCCGCCATAGCATAGGCCGTTCCCCCCTGACGCGCCGTAAGTGAGCGGGTCAGGAACATCATTCCGCCACATTCTGCCAATACCTTCCCTCCTTCCTCGGCAAAAGTCTTTATCGCTTCCATCAGTTTCTTCCGACGGTGTAACTGGCGGGCAAAAAGTTCGGGATATCCCCCGGGAAGATACAATAAATCTGCTTCCGGCAAATCACTGCCATACACAGGACTGAAATAAGTAATATGTCCCAGCTCCGCCAGCCGAGCGATATTCTCACGATAAATAAAATTGAATGCCGGGTCGCGTGCCACTGCTATTTTCAGTTTTTTTGTACGGGGAGTGAAACTCTCCACCCCGACTTCGGAACTGTATGGCAATATATACCGACATGGGAAACCACGATGACAAATATTTAAAAGTTTATCAATATCCACATACTTTTCTACCAATGCTGCCGCCTGCTCTATCAGTACGTCCATTGCGCGTTTGGCAGTCAGTGTAAGTCCCAAATGACGCGATGGAATCTTAAGCCCATCTGTAAAAGGGAGATAACCCAGACACTCTACACCGGCATCGGCACACGCATCTTTCAGATAATTATAGTGAGGTAATGAAGATACCTGATTGAACACTACTCCGGCAATCTTCACATTCGGATGAAAATGCTTGAACCCATAAATCAGAGGAGCTACGGAATAGGCAGCAGAGCGTGCACTGACAACCAATATCACCGGAATGCCCAGCAGTTGCGATATCTCTGCACTGCTTCCTTCCATTCGGCTGTAACCGTCAAACAGTCCCATTACCCCTTCGGCAACACATACATCGGCTCCCTCTCCATACTTATTATAAATATGCTGTACATGCGTCCTCGATGCCATCCAAGTGTCCAAATTCACCGACTCACGGTCGGCTGCCAATGTGTGAAACTGAGTATCAATATAATCAGGGCCACACTTAAAAGGCTGCACCCGCATGCCTCGTTTCTTCAACGCACGCAGCAGTCCCATCGTGAAAGTCGTTTTTCCGCTTCCCGAAGTAGCGGCCCCTATAAGCAATTGTGGCTTCATCTTTTCAATCTATATTTCAAATCGGGTGCAAATATAAAATAAATATCTAACTTTGTGTCCGATTTTAGCAACACAATCCCTTTCCTGACTTTGTTTACCTTCCTGATACACATGAAAAACTCCCATTAACAGATATAGAATAATCATTTAATTAATTATATAATAATGGAACTTTTTAGAAATCTATTTGAAGGATACCCCAACCTGTGGGGTGGCGGAGTAGCACACTCCGTATTGATTCTTTCGCTTGTCATTGCCTTCGGTATCATGCTGGGGAAGATAAAAGTGGCAGGCATATCATTAGGTGTGACATGGATACTTTTTGTAGGAATCGTATTCGGACATTTCAATCTGAACCTGGATGAGCATCTGCTCCATTTCCTAAAAGAATTCGGATTGATACTGTTCGTCTACTCTGTCGGTCTGCAAGTAGGACCGGGCTTCTTCTCGGCTTTCAAGAAGGGAGGATTTACGCTGAACATGCTTGCCATGATGGTCGTATTTCTGGGAGTTGTCATCACGGTGGCACTGCACTTCATCACCGGAGTGCCTATCACCACAATGGTGGGTATCCTGTCGGGAGCTGTCACCAATACCCCCGGACTGGGAGCCGCACAGCAGGCCAACAGCGACTTGAATGGCATTGATGCACCCGAAATCGCACTCGGTTATGCCGTTTCATACCCGTTGGGAGTGGTAGGCTGCATCCTTTCACTGCTTGCGCTGAAATACTTATTGCAGATTAAGCCGAAACAGGAAGAGGCAGAAGCAGAACGCGGTTTGGGACATTTGCAAGAACTGACCGTACGCCCCATCTCATTGGAAATCAGAAATGAAGCTGTAAACGGAAAAACGATTAAAGACATTAAACCGCTGGTAAACCGTGACTTCGTTATTTCGCGTATCCGCTACTGTAACGGAGACAAGCAGACAGAACTTGTCAACTCAAATACAATCTTTCATCTGAATGATGAAATTCTTGTCATTGCCAACCCGATAGACGTGGAGGCAATTACCGTTTTCTTTGGCAAACAGGTAAATGTGGAATGGGATTTTAAGAATAAGAACCTGATTTCCAGAAAGATTCTGATTACCAAGCCTGAGCTGAACGGAAAGACTCTGGCACAACTTAAAATCCGTAATGATTTTGGAGTCAGTATCACGCGTGTAAACCGTTCGGGAGTAGACCTTGTCGCCACTCCCCACCTGCAATTGCAGATGGGTGACCGTGTAAAGATTGTCGGCAGTGAACTGGGAGTGGCGCAAGCCGAAAAAATATTGGGCAACTCGATGAAACGATTGAATCACCCTAATCTGATTCCTATCTTTCTGGGTATCGCACTGGGATGCATATTGGGCAGTACTCCGTTCATGTTCCCCGGCATTCCCCAACCGGTTAAGTTGGGACTGGCAGGAGGACCGCTTATCATCTCTATTCTGATAAGCCGCTTCGGACCTCAGTACAAACTAATCACCTACACTACCATCAGTGCGAACCTGATGGTTCGCGAGATAGGTATCTCTTTATTTCTTGCCTGCGTGGGACTTGGTGCGGGTAAAGGATTCATTGAAACGATTATCAATGAAGGAGGATATATATGGATAGGTTATGGTGCCATTATCACCGTGCTGCCTCTGCTGATAGTGGGATTTATCGGGCGATATGTTTTCAAGTTGAACTATTATACCCTTATCGGAGTATTATCGGGAGCAACGACCAATCCGCCCGCTTTGGCTTATTCCAATGACCTCACCTCATGTGACGCACCCGCAGTAGGTTATGCCACTGTGTATCCGCTCACGATGTTTCTTCGGGTACTCACGGCTCAATTACTGATTCTCTCGCTCGGATAAGCCGGCACAGTAACGGTCTATTCTTTCTGCAACACGGATTCCGCAGATTGGCTTCGGCTTCATTTCTGCGAAATCCGTGTTGCTTTTTTCCTTTCGAGAATCCCGGCAGTGGGTATTTTCTTTCATTTAATTAAAATCCCCCCAACCATTTCTACGAATGTTTTATCAGTCTGTTAATGCGCATAGCATTGAAAATAGCCAGCAGAGCCACACCCGAATCTGCAAAAACAGCTTCCCACAGTGTCGCCACTCCTACCGTTCCCAATGCAAGGATGGCAAATTTCACTAAAAAAGCCAATATGATATTCTGCCAAATGATGCGACGCGTGTATTTTCCTATCCTGACAGCCGTTACCAGCTTCGACAAGCTGTCGTCCTGAATAATCACATCTGCTGTCTCAATCGCTATATCACTTCCCAAACCTCCCATCGCAATGCCAACATCGCTCAATGCCAACACCGGTGCATCATTGATTCCGTCTCCCACAAAAGCGACACAATGTTTCTCGTCCTTCAACTTCTGAAGGCGGGCCACCTTATCGGCCGGTAATAAATCGCCATAAGCATGCCGGATATCCAGACGGTGTGCAATGTTTTGTACCAATGCGGTCTTATCCCCCGACAGGATTTCAAAATGCCTGATACCTTGTTGCTTCAATCCTCGAATAGCTTCTACCGCATCATCCTTCAGCTCATCTTCCATAACAACCACACCTGCATAAATACCGTTGCAGGCACACAGTATCAGGCTTTCAGGCATTTCATGCAATCCTTCCGGATAAGCTATTCCATACTTGTCCATCAACCTATAGTTGCCTGCCAGTATCTGTTTGCCACCGATGTATGCTTCCAGTCCGTACCCGGCAATCTCCGTCACCGCCCCTACCGGATAAAGGGTTGCCTGCTGCTGTTTTGCATACTCCACCACGGCTTTTGCCATCGGGTGGCTGCTCTTGCTTTCTGCCGATGCAATATATTTCAGGACTTCTGCCTCCGAATATATTCCCGCAGTCTCTATCCGGCAAACGCGAAAGTTGCCTGTAGTCAGTGTACCGGTCTTGTCAAAAACAAACGTGTCTGCTTTCGTGACGGCGTCCAAATAATTGCCCCCCTTGAAAAGAATGCCTTTGTGTGATGCCGCACCGATGCCTCCAAAGTAACCCAATGGAATACTCACTACCAAAGCACACGGACAGGATATCACGAGGAACACCAGAGAACGATACAGCCAGCTGGCAAACAGATAGATAAAGGATGGCTGCACCAATGAATAAAGAAACGGAAGCACCGGAATAAGAAATGCAATCCCGATAACCGCCGGAGTATAGTAGCGGGCAACCTTACGCATGAACAGTTCTGTCGGTGCCTTGCATTCGGCAGCTTCCTCCACCATCTCCAGCATACGTGCCAAGGTGCTTTGGCTGTAAGGTTTCGTTACACTCAGCCGAATGGTCTCATTTACCGGAATCATACCTGCCAGCACTTCACCGGATTGCCTCACCGAGCGCGGGAGACTTTCACCGGTCAATGCCGCCGTGTTGAATACTCCCACCTCATTTTGCAACACACCGTCCAAAGGGACTTTCTCGCCCACTTTTACTTCGATGGTTTCTCCTGTCTCTACCGCTTCGGGCGAAACAATCGAATATTGGCCTTTACGAAAGACAGAAGCTGTGCGCGGACGCATATCAAGCAGGGCACGAATATTGTCGCGTGCTTTGTCTACGGCGCTATCCTGCAACTGCTCGCCTACAGCATAAAACAACATTACTGCCACCCCCTCCGGATATTCACCAATGCAAAAGGCACCTATAGTAGCAATCGTCATCAGCATAAACTCACTAAAATACTCTTTCTTCATCAAATGCTCCCATGCTTCCGCCATGACAGGAAGGCCAACCGGCGCGACTGCCGCCAGAAACCAGACAAGACTGACATAAGGCAGTGCAAACCATGACGTCTGTGCATATTCCAGCAGAACTCCCGCCATCAACATCAGAAACGAGAAGATTTCATTACGATACTGTTTCATATCTATTGTCTTATTTGTTACCGGCGCAAAGGTAAACGAAAAAACATGCAAGTAAGTTGCAAAAAAGAAATTCATAAATATGATTCAAGAATACCTAAAATAAGGATTTTAATCCGCCCGGCAACCATATATAGATAAGGAAAGCAAAAATATGTCCTGCCCTTTGCCACATTGTGATGGGAAATACATAACTTTGAACACTGAATATCAAACATAACGATACGATAATGGAAAATATAATAAAAAAGATAAAGCAGGACTATCCGGTCTCCGACCAAAGCATAGATTTGCTGGTCCCGTGCCTGAAGCCTCATCGCTTCCCCAAGAAATACCAATTGATAAAAGAAGGCATCTATTGTAAGGTGGCCTACTTTATAGAAAAAGGAATGACTCGTTCCTATTGGCTGGTAGACGGAGAAGAAATCACAACATCTTTTTCATGCGAAGGTAATATAGTATTCAGCATGGACGAACTATATTACAATAAGCTGAGCGAAGAGTTCGTAGAGTCACTGGAAGATATGGAGGTTTATGAAATCTCACTCAGTCATCTCACCCATCTGTTCCGGACCAATATCGAATGGGCAAACTGGGGAAGAGTTATCCATCAGGATGAATACAGACGCCTGCACCGCACTCATAAGGAACGGCTCACCTTGCCTGCCAAAGAACGATATGAACAGATGAAAATACAATTTCCTGCCGTATGCGAACGCGCCAACTTGGGATATATCGCTTCCTATCTGGGAATTACTCTTCCCACACTCAGCCGCATCAGAAGTAACGAAAAAGAGTCCTGAAAAGAAAACAGCCTGTATTCAGGAAGATTGAATCTGCCTCTATGAGAATAAGCGTTTTCATCCTTTCGATTATGCCTGTCTATAAGTCGGATTACTACAGTCTTCGGCAATGGACTGTATAGTCTGTTGCAGTGAACCGTACAGTCCACCGTAACGGACTGTACAGTCTGCCGTAACAGACTGTAATAATCTTCCGTTTAAAAGGGCTTGGCTGACTCTAAGAAATGGCTTACTCTTTCCTTGGTTGATGATATAACCTGTTGGCGGAATTAATTTAGTGCATACTTAATTCT
>ULYK01031144.1_pt1 | contig 57942 bp, 42 predicted proteins | sample 1962061 | NCBI WGS metagenome assembly ULYK01 (sample SAMEA4835860, study PRJEB28245) | human gut metagenome | biome: gut microbiome; material: fecal sample | place: Denmark | collected 2008
GAGCGCATGAAAAAGGAAATGTTTAAAAGCATACAAGCAAGCCTAAACGCATGAAGAGGTATGACGGCAAGTATGCAGCTCTAACACAAAAGGAACAGCAAAGCGAATGAAGCAAAAACGACAAAAACACACCACGAGCCCGAAGGGCTACACCTCAGTAACCGTGGGTGGTACACCCACGGATGCAGCAACGCAAGAGGCATCACCCGAAGCGGTGATACTTAATTAAATGAATGAAGAGGCATGCAAGATGAAACCAGCCGGAACAGAACAGCCATAAGAGACAGGACAAACAAAACATATATGCATAATATAAAGTACACGCGGGCGCGCATACTTGCGCCCCGGCACATCGGGCATGACATAATTTAACTTGCCGAGCTGAAAAATATAAGGCCATTTATTTTGCTTTAGCGCTGATTTTAGGTAACTTTGCCAAAAGTTTAACCTGAATAAAGACATAATTTTTAATTTTTTCACCATGGCTTATACACGCATAACTGCTGCCGAAGCTGCGGCAATGATTAAGAACGGAGAGAACATAGGTCTGAGCGGATTTACGCCCGCAGGCACCGCCAAGGCCGTAACCAAGGAGCTGGCCAAGATAGCTCAGGCTGAGCACGAGGCCGGCAGAGAGTTTAAGGTAGGACTGTTCACCGGCGCCTCTACAGGACAGAGCACCGACGGCGACCTGTCGAACGCGCAGGCTATAAAATACCGCGCACCCTACACCACCAACTCTGACTTCCGCAAGCACGTAAACGCAGGCGAGATAGCCTACAACGACATCCACCTGAGCCACATGGCACAGGAGCTGCGCTACGGCTTTATGGGAGAGGTTGACTGGGCGATAATTGAGGTGTGCGACATCGAGGAAGGCGCCGACACATGCAAGGCTTACCTGACGGCTGCCGGAGGCATCAGCCCTACAGTGGCACGCCTGGCAAAGCACGTGGTGCTGGAGCTTAACAGATTCCACAGCCCCGAGGCAAAATATCTGCACGACGTATACGAGCCGCTCGACCCGCCGTGCCGACAGCCGATACCTATCACACACGTGAACGACCGCATAGGCACACCCTATGTAGAGATAGACGCCAAGAAGATTGTGGGCGTTGTAGAATGTAACATAGCCGACGAGGCAAGAGCCTTCAAGGATGCCGACCCGATAACTGACCAGATTGGACACAACGTGGCACAGTTCCTCATCAGCGACATGAAGAGGGGCATCATACCGCAGTCGTTCCTGCCGCTGCAGAGCGGCGTGGGCAGCACTGCCAACGCCATACTGGGCGCACTGGGACACGACGAGAGCGTGCCTAACTTCAACATCTACACCGAGGTGCTGCAGGACAGCGTGGTGGGCATGATGCTCGAGGGACGCATCAAGGACGCGTCTACATGCTCGCTGACAGTGTCTAACGAATGTCTGAAGCAGATCTACGACAACATGGACTACTTCAAGCAGCACCTGACGCTGCGCCAGAGCGAGATTTCAAACTCGCCTGAGGTTATCAGACGACTGGGCGTTATTGCCATCAACACTGCCATCGAGGTTGACATCTACGGCAACGCCAACTCTACACACATCAGCGGAACGAAGATGATGAACGGTATTGGCGGAAGCGGCGACTTTGAGCGCAACGCATACATAAGCATCTTCACCTGTCCGTCAACTGCCAAGGGCGGTCTTATCAGCTCTATCGTACCGATGGTAAGCCATCAGGATCACTCTGAGCACGATGTAAACATCATCGTTACAGAGCAGGGTGTGGCCGACCTGAGAGGCAAGAGCCCAATAGAGCGTGCACACCTCATCATAGAGAACTGTGCTCATCCTGACTACCGTCCGCTGCTGCGCGACTATCTGAAGATTGCCAAGATGGGACAGACACGCCACTGCCTGACAGCTGCCTTCGCCATGCACGACACTCTGATGCGCAAGGGCGACATGCATCTGACAGACTTTGCTGAGTATGTTAAGTAATTATTTTAGAAGTTAGAGGGAGCCAAGACATATGGTCTTGTGGGTATGCTGGCTATCATTCTTATTAGTCTCATTACTCCAATAAAATAAGGGGCTAAGGCGTTTCGCCTTAGCCCCTGTTTCATGGGATGGGAATTATGGGAGAAATGAGAGTGATAAGACTAATAAGGCTGATGAGACCCATACTGGCCAGAACAATACCATAAAGGCATTTGTCTTAACTCCTTAACTCCCCCTAACTCCTTAACTACTAAATAAATATATCCTAAAGATATCATTCAATAAACCTCACCTTGGCCTCATTTCTCGGCTTAGCCTCGGGAGCCTCGTCGGGATAGCCGAAGGCTATGCAGTAGAGCAGCTCGTAGCCCTTGCTGAACTCAAGTTTCTTGAGATATTCGGCAGCCTCGGGCGTGCGCATGAAGCGGGCCGGACCGCCAAGACAGCACGAGCCTATGCCCATCGACTGGGCTGCCAAAATCATGTTGCCGCCAAGCAGTCCACAGTCTATCTGCGAGCAGTCATACGACGGGTCGTTGGCTATGAACACCACGGTGGGCGCATTGCGGAACATATTCTTGAACGACGCGTCAGCCGCTGCCTCCGGATTATACTTCTTGTAGATAGCCGTAATGCCGTCGATAAACTCAGGATTGTCAACCACGCGCACCTCCCACGACTGCTTGTTCATGCCGTTGGGCGCGTTGATGCCACACTTCAGTATCATCTTCATCGTGTCGCGGTTAACCGGCTGCGGCTTATACTTGCGTATGCTGCGGCGCTCCATTATCGTTGATATCACGGCCTCAGAGCGGTTTGCGACAGTGTCGGCTGCTGCAGCGGCAGCATCGCTTTTGGGTGAATTGGCACTGCAGCCAAAGGCCGCACAGGCAAAGGCTATGCCCAGAAAAAGATTTAAAGGTTTCATAATCATTCGGTTTTAAATGTTTGTCGTTAATTTAAAATTATCGGCAACACAGACTGCACGCAATCTGCACAACCACTGACAAAACTAACGAAATATTTTAATAATACATGCCAACGCCTGTGTTTTTTCATGTTTTATAACATGCGGCGGCATGCCCAAACAGCTACAAAACTATGTTTTAAAGACTTTAATAACAACAACTTGCGCAATTGTGCCGGATTTTTTAGTAACTTTGTGGCCTGAAATCGAAGCAACATCCTATAAATGAAAAAAATACTCATAACGGGCGCAAGCGGATTCATAGGCAGCTTCATTGTCGAGGAGGCGCTGAAAAGAGGATTCGAGACATGGGCAGCCGTAAGAAAAAGCAGCTCAAGGAAGTATCTAAACGACAGCAGAATACATTTTATAGAGCTCGACCTGGGCAACCTGGACAAGCTGGAGAAGCAGCTGAGCGGACAGCAGTTTGACTATGTTGTGCATGCGGCAGGCGTAACCAAATGCCTGCACAGCAGCGACTTCTTCAAGGTGAACACCGAAGGCACGGCCAACCTGGCGCTGGCGCTGCGCAGACAGAACACGGGGCTGAGGCGCTTTGTCTATCTGAGCAGTCTGAGCGTGATGGGTCCGGCGCGCGAGCAGGAGCCTCACACCGAGATAACGGCAGCCGACGAGGCACGCCCCGACACGGCCTACGGCAAGAGCAAGCTGGAGAGCGAGCAAAGGCTCGAGGCTATAAAGGGATTTCCATTTATAGTGCTGCGCCCCACGGGCGTCTACGGCCCGCGCGAGAAAGACTACTTCATGATGGCGCAGAGCATAAGCAGGCATGTTGACTTCGCCGTAGGCTACAGACCTCAGCATCTTACGTTCATATATGTCATGGACGTGGTGCAGGCCGTATTCCTTGCCCTCGACCACGGCACCGTAGGTTCAAGATACTTCATAAGCGACGGCCGCGTATACTCGTCGCGCACGTTCAGCGACCTCATAAGCAACGAGCTGGGCAATCCCTGGCTGCTGCGCATAAAGGCGCCGCTGTGGCTGCTGCGCATAATATCCTTTGCCGGCGAATGGACAGCCCGCATTACGGGCAAGATATCGGCACTGAACAACGACAAGTATAACATAATGAAACAGCGCAACTGGATGTGCGACATCAAGCCGGCCGAGAACGAGCTCGGCTACAAGCCGCAATATGACCTGAAGCGCGGCGTGGCGGCAACAATAAAATGGTATAAAGACAACGGATGGCTGTAAAGGAAATTATAAGGATAATTGGATAGATGAGAATAATGGGACTAATGAGAAAAATGAGATTAATGAGACTGATGAGAGAAATGGGGCGCATGGCTCACATAAGTCCTATAAGTCTCATCAGCCCCACATCCCCAATCTCTCCCGTTCTCTCCCATCCCCTCTTCCACCACTAACAATCTCTTAAAATGATAAAATTCATCAAGCAGCTTTTCACAATAGAGAAGCAACCCAAGAAGGGGCTGTTTGCCCTCGAGTGGGTGGTGCTGGCATATCTCGTGCTCACACTGCTCATAGTGTTCTTCACATACACCAAGGCGGCCAACCCCGACGCCATGATATGGGGGCGCATACGCATTGCCGTCATCACGGTGGCGCTGTGGGGCGTCTACCGCATGCTGCCGTGCCGGCTTACACGACTGGCACGCGTGGTGGTGCAGATGGCGCTGCTGGGCTGGTGGTATCCCGACACCTACGAGATCAACCGCATGCTGCCCAACCTCGACCACGTGTTTGCCCAATGGGAGCAGGACATGTTCGGCTGCCAGCCGGCCCTGCTGTTCTGCAAGGCCATGCCGTGGCCCGTGGTGAGCGAGCTTATGGACATGGGCTACGCCTCCTACTATCCGATGATAGCGCTCGTGGTGCTCTATTACTTCGCCTTCCGCTACCACGAGTTCGAGCGTGCATCGTTCGTAGTGCTCACAGCCTTCTTCATCTATTATGTGGTGTTCGTTCTCGTGCCCGTAACAGGCCCTACGTTCTACTACAAGGCTGCCGGACTGACCAATATAGCCAACGGCGTGTTCCCCAACGTTCACGACTATTTCAACTATTATCAGGACTGTCTGCCCAGTCCCGGATACAAGGACGGCATATTCTATCACTTTGTTGAAGACGCCAAGGCGGCCGGCGAAAGGCCCACGGCAGCCTTCCCGAGCAGCCATGTGGGCATAAGCACCGTGCTGATGCTGCTTACATGGCACAGCGGCAACCGCCGCCTGCTCTATGTGCTGCTGCCCTTCTACGTCCTGCTGTGCCTCGCCACGGTCTACATACAGGCCCATTATGCCATAGACGCACTGGCCGGACTGGTGAGCGGCGCGCTGCTCTACGTGGCGCTCATGGCTGTTTCAAGAAAGATGGTGACAAGACAATAAGACAGTCAGGGCAGGCATACCGCAGTAAAAGCGATATGTCTGCCCTGTTTTTTTAACTGCCGGAAAACTTCTTTAACTAACATAACTTCGGCAACTTGCATAAAATAACTATTTTTGCAACCGTGACAAGACTTAGAATATTCATAACGGCTCTGATGGCACTGATGCTTGCGGCCACGGCTACGGCACAAGACAAGAAAGGCGACAATCCCGAGGACAACGAGGTTGACATGGACAACCCTACGTTTGTGCCTATGGTGAAGGTGGGCAAAGTGCTCATTGACGGCGACAGCATACAGTATGTTGAGCTAAACAACGTGTATGTATACCCGCAGCCGGTGTTCAAGAATGCCAAGCAGCGCGCCGCCTACAACCGTCTGGTGTATAACGTAAAGAAGGTGCTGCCCATAGCCAAAGAGGTTAACAGGGTTATCATCGAGACTTACGAATATCTGCAGACGCTGCCCAACAAGAAGGCGCGCGACGAGCACATGAAGCGCGTAGAGGAAGACATCAAGAAGAGATACACGCCAAGAATGAAAAAGCTGTCGTACTCGCAGGGCAAGCTGCTCATAAAGCTCGTCTATCGCGAGTGCAACTCATCGGCCTACGACCTTATACGCTCGTTCATCAGCCCCATAAGGGCAGGCTTCTATCAGGCCTTCGCCTGGGCTTTCGGCGCCAGTCTGACAAAGAAATATGACCCCGAAAAAACCGACCGACTCACAGAACGTGTTGTGCTGATGGTTGAGTCGGGACAGCTGTAATTAAGAATGCGACTAATGGGAAAAATGAGACTTATAAAATTAATTGGAAGAACGGGAGCTATGGGACTTATGAGATTAATATGACTCATGGCTTTTATAAGTCCCATCTCTCCCATTATCCTCATCCCCACAATAAAATAGGCACAGCCGCATGGCCGTGCCTATTTTATTATTATATTACTGTCTTATGGTTTCTCTGAATAAAGCACCTGAATAACAGTCTGGCCTACAGCCTGAAGAGTGTTCTTGTCGATATATTCCATCGTGTCGTTAATCGTGTGCCATGTAGGACCGAAGCTGCTCTGCTGGCAGTCAGGATAATATGGAACGATGTCTATCGTAGGAATCTTTGCCACATCATTCACAGGCACATGGTCGTCGGTAACCATCACGCCGTCTGTCGACGGGAAATAGCTGCCAAAGCCAACTGCCTCTGCCGCAGCCCAAACCTTGTCGACAATACCCTGGGCATACTGCTTTGACAATCCTTCCTGAGAGAACTTCGAGCCTTGGCCTCCTACCATGTCGAGCAGGATGCCGAAACGTGCCTCATATCCCGGCTTATGCGGATTGGCAGCCCAATGCTGCGCACCCAAAGCCCACGAGTCGCCATTGTCGGGAACTGTGCTCCAGCGCGGCACGCCACGGTCTTCAGCGTCAAAGCACACAAAGTCGATGCCAAGATTAAGCTTCGTCGTATCGCTTGCCAGCAGACGTGCAATCTCGAGCATCACAGCAACACCGCTGGCACCGTCGTTGGCACCCATCACAGGCTTGCGCCAGTTGGCCGAATCCGGGTCGTTGTCGGCCCACGGACGGCTGTCCCAATGGGCACATAACAGGATGCGGGTGGTAAGCTCCGGACGGTAGCTCGCCACGATGTTGGTACATTTGAGCGGAGTGCCGTCGAAACCGGTGAGCGTAACGTTCTGCGGTATCACCGTAAGGCCATACTGACGGAACTTGCCAATAATCCACTCGCCGCACTTGTCGTGCGCCTCGCTGTTCATCGTGCGCGGTCCGAAATCACACTGAGCCTTGCAGTAAGCATAGGCCGAATCGGCATTAAACGAAGGACCAACCGGCTGCTGCGCAGCCATATCGGCATCAGAAGCCGCCTTCTTGTTGCCTCCGCAAGACGCCATGGCGATAATTAACGCCAGCATCAACATTTTGGTTATTATTCTCATGTTCGTATCACCTCGCCGCCGGACAAGCCGTGGCGAAAAGTATTTTAGATGATTATTACTTATAAAGACAAATTCAGCTGCAAGCCTGTCACAGACCTGTCAGTTACAGATTATTCTGCACCTGAGCCATGACCCTGAGCCAGTTGCCGCCCCATATGCGGGCGATGTCGCGCTCGCTGTACCTGCGGCGCAGAAGATGCAGGGTGAAGTTGATAAGCTCTGACGAGTCTGCCAGGCCTCTTATGCCTCCGTCGCCGTCGAAGTCGGTGCCCAGTCCTACGTGCTCTATGCCCATAATGCTGATGGCATGCTCAAGATGAGCTATGGCATCCATGACCGTGGCCTCCTGGCTGTCGTTGCGCAGAAAGCCGTGATAGAGCGTTATGTGGGCCACTCCGCCATGCTTGGCAAGAGACCTGAGCTGGTCGTCGGTAAGGTTGCGCGGCACGTCGCACAGCGCCTTGCAGTTGCTGTGGCTGCACACGATGGGCTTGCTGCTTATGCTAAGCGCGTCGTAGAAGCTCTTTTCGCCGGCATGACTGAGGTCTACCATTATGCCGCAGCGGTTCATCTCCTTAATGACCTGCTCGCCGAAGCGGCTCACTCCGCCATGAGTGTTGCAGCCGCGGGCACTGTCGCAGATGTCGTTGTCGCCGTTGTGACAGAGCGTGATGTAGACAACGCCGCGCCTTGCGAAATATCTTACGTTGGATATGTCGTGGTTAAGCGCCAGTCCGTTCTCTATGCCGAGCATTATGGAGCGGCGCCCCTTGCGCTTGTCTTCATACAGGTCGGAAGGCGTGCGCGCTATGCTCAAGTAGCGGTTGTTGGCGTTTACTATCTCCTCTATCTTGTCGAAGATAAGGTCGGCATACTGAAGCGGCCCGTCAACCTTAAATGCCACCTTCGACGAGAAGGTCTCGCCGAGCTTGGGCTGTGGCAGATATGCCGCCATGATGACAGCGTCCTGATGTCCTTCGGCCATCTTGTGCATGTCGACGAGAATGCGCGGGTCGCGCTGGTCGAAGTGTATGCCCTGCGGAAAGAACATAGGCGTGTCGCAATGGGTGTCGAGCGTAAGCATGCGGCGGTGAAGGTCTTTGGCCGTATAGAAGTCGCGTGCACTGTCTACAAGCCATCTGAACAGCACCTGTCCGCTCTCGCCGAGCCACTCGGGATGCCACTGCACGCCGATAAACGGCTTGAACTCGCTGCTCTCTATGGCCTCGATCACGCCGTCGGGTGCCTTTGCGCTGACGCTGAAGCGCCTGCCTGAAGCCCTTACGGCCTGATGGTGTATGGAGTTGACGGCAAGCGTCTCCGTCTTATACAACGAATAGAGCACCGACTCGCGGCTTATCCTCACCGTATGGGTGGGCTCGCTCCGGTCGGCGTCCTGGCTGTGCTTTATCAGGCTGTGGCCTGCTGCCGCGGCAGCGCGGCCTGCCCCGTGTGCGGCGGCAAAGCTCTCGGCTATGTCCTGGTCAACCTCGCCGTCGAGGGCCGTAACGAGCGTCTGTATGCCACGGCATATTCCGAGCATAGGTATCTGGCGGTTGTATGCCAGCCTTACGGTCAGCAGCTCGGCCTTGTCGCGCATGTGGTTGATGCCGTGCAGGCGCGGCGAAGGCTCCTCACCGGCCCACAGCGGATTGATGTCGCCGCCTCCGGTGAGCACCAGTCCGTCTATCTTGTCGAGCGTGTTGATTATCACGTCCTTGTCGGCAACGGGCGGAATTATCACCGGCGTGCCTCCGGCTCTCACCACGGACATGTAATACTGCTCGCACAGACGCGCGTCGCCGTCGGCAAAATTGCCTGTGAGGCCAATCACCGGCTGGCGAGTGGCCTCAGGATAACGGGCGTATATGTCGTCGAGACTGCTCTGAATATCAAACGATTTCATTGCTCCAGCCTCACACTATCTGCTTTCTCCCTGCGGAACGGGCACTTCTCTCTTGATGCTCTGCTCTAAAGAAATAAGGGTTTCGGTTGCAACTACGCCGGGGATGCCCTGCATCTGGTTGTTAAGCAGGTCCATGAGCTGTTCGTTGTCGCGTGCGTAGAGCTTTACGAGCATTGTGTAAGGACCAGTGGTGAAGTGGCACTCAACGATTTCGGGTATGTGGTCAAGGCGCTCAACTACCGACTTATACATGTTTCCGCGCTCAAGCGTTATGCCCACGTATGTGCATGTTGTGTAGCCAAGACTTTTGGGATTTACGTCGAATCCGCTGCCTGTGATGACGCCACCCTCGATAAGATTCTGTACACGCTGATGTATGGCTGCGCGCGATACGCCGCACTCTGCTGCTACATCCTTAAACGGAATTCTGGCATTCTTTGACAGAATGCTCAAAATCTTTTTATCAAGACTATCAATCTTTTCCATTTTATAATGTTATTAGTTTTATTTTTTAAGTTATATTCTCTTTTGGTTTCCAGTATGTTTGATGCGAGCAAATTTACATATTAAAAATGAGTTATACAACATTTTGACATAAAAAATAGCGCATTTTATGCAGAATGAAATAAAAAAAGGGAGACCTTGGCCGGTCTCCCATGCTTTTTTATGACAAATGAACACTATTTCTTTGTCTTGGCTGTTTTCTTTGCGGCAGTCTTCGCTGCTGTCTTCTTGCTGTCAGCACCCTTTGCGGCAGCCTCGGCCTCGGGCTTCTTAGCCTTCTCTACCGAAACCATCTCGACGGTGAATATCAGCGTGCTGTAAGGATTGATGGCTCCTGCCTTGCGGTCGCCGTAGGCCAGATTCTGCGGTATGTACAGTTCCCACTTGCTGCCAACGGGCATCATTGTGAGGGCCTCTGTCCATCCCTTGATAACCTGGTTGGGGCGGAACTTGGCTGTTTCGCCGGGACGCTTGTAGCTGCTGTCGAACACAGTGCCGTCTATCAGCCGTCCTTCATACTTCACGGTTACTTCGTCGTCTACAGAAGGAATCTCTCCGTTGCCCTTTACGAGCACCTTATACTGAAGTCCGCTGGGAAGCGCAACCACGCCTTCCTTGGTCTTGTTGGCAGCCAGGAAGTCTTCGCCGGCCTTGCGTGTGGCCTCGTTGCGCGCATCGACAGCCTGCTTGAAGGCCTTGTCGAAATAGTCTTTTGCAGCAGAGTCTGTCATCAGCGTGTAGTCTTTCTTCAGCGCGCTGACAAATCCATTGTTGAAGAGTGCCTCGCTGATAGAGTCGCTCTGGCCCTTGAACTCGTCCTTCAGGAAGGGCAGCATGCGCTGGCTTACCATCAGGGCTATCTGCTCTCCGGCAAAGTATGCCTTTGTCTTTTCGTCGATGCCCCTTGCCACGGCGTCTTCATATCCCTTGATGAAGTCGTCCATGTAGGCTGTGTCAACGCCGAAGCCCTGCTTCAGGTAGGGCACAAGGCCGTCGGTGCGCACCATGCCGGCTGAATAGCTGAGCGAGTCAGACTTGGTTATCAGACTAATCTTTGCAGGCTCCTCTACGGCCTTCTTGTCTTTCTTCTTCTTTGCGGCAGCGTCTGCCGTATTGAAAGAAGCACTCACCAGAATGGCGAGTGCTGCTAAAATTATTTTCTTCATTTAATTATTTGTTACCTAAACTGATAAGTTCTATTTTGAAGATAAGCACAGAGAAAGGCTTGATGTCTTTCTGCTCACGGTCGCCATAAGCGAGGTTCTGAGGTATTACAACCTCCCAAACGCTTCCGGCAGGCATGTGTGTCAGGGCTGTGGTCCATCCCGGGATTACCTGGTTGGCGCGCAGCGTTACAGGCTCCTTACGCTCGTAAGAGCTGTCGAACACCTTGCCGTCGATTGTCTTTCCTTCGTAGTGAACTTTTACGGTAGATGTATCTGTAGGCATCTCGCCCTTGCCTTCCTTGATAACTCTGTAGAGCACGCCGCCCTCGAGCTTCTTCACTCCGGCCTTCTTGGCATAGTCAGCAAGATATTTCTCGCCAGCCTTCTTGTTGGCGCCATACTGCTCCTCAATGGCCTTGCTTCTGATGGCCTGCATCTTGAGCTGAGCCACGCGCTGAGCCTGCTCAACGGTCATGAGTCCGTTCTTGCCGGTTGTACCGCTGATGAAGCCTGCCATGAAGTTCTTCAGAGATATAGTCTTTGTTGAGTCGCTGCCGAAGAGTTCGTGGTTGATGCCCTTAACCATCTTGTTAGATATCTGCTGACCGATCTGTATACCTGCGTAGTAAGCGGCCTTCTTCTTGTCGTCGCCTGCGTTGGCTCCTTCGTTAAGTCCCTTGAAGAACTCGTCCATGTATGCTGTGTCTACTCCGAGTCCTCTTACCAGATAGTCCTTCAGACCTTGTGTCTGTGCCATACCTATGGCATAGCTCACTGTGTCGACATCGTTTTTCAGGTCTGCCTTAGGTGTTGAATTGCCGCAAGAAACCAATGATGCGGCTGCTACAGCCCAAACGGCTGCGAATGTAAGCTTTTTCATCTTTGTTTTTATTCGTTATTGTTTTATTTATTCTTTACTTTAACGGCTCCTGCCGCCATGCCGGGCTGCCCGCTTAGAGCACCTCGAGCAGCTCAACGTCGAATATCAGCGCTGCGTATGGAGGTATTGAAGCTCCTGCACCGCCCTCGCCGTAGCCGAGGATGTAGGGTATGAAGAAGCGGTACTTGGCGCCTTCCTGCATCAGCTGCAAGCCTTCTGTCCATCCTGCTATAACCTGGTTGAGGTGGAACACTGCCGGCTCGCCGCGCTGTATGCTGCTGTCGAACACTGTGCCGTCGATGAGGAATCCCTCATAGTGGCACTTCACCTGGTCGGTAGCCTTCGGCTTCTTGCCGTTGCCTTCCTTCAGCACCATATATTGCAGTCCGCTGGGAAGCGTAACCACGCCTTCTTTCTTGGCGTTCTCGGCCAGATATTTCTCGCCTTCAGCCTTGGCAACCTTTCCTTTCTCGGCGCGCTCGGCGTTGAGTTTCTCTTCCTGCTTGCGGAAGTAATCCTGTACTATTGTTTGCGCTTCACGGTTAGATACCTTGAGCTCGTTGCCCGCGATAACGTCCTTGATCGCCGCAGCGAAATCATCAATATTCAGCTCTGACGCACCCATCTGTGCCAGCTGGCGGCCGATGCCCAATCCTAAAGCGTAACTTACTTTATCCATTTTCTTTGTCTATTTGTTTATGATTACTACCTTAATAAAATCGTGCAAAGGTAGCATTTTTATCTGATTACGGAATTATTATTGAAGAAAAATCACTAATTTTGTGCATTGTTAATAGTCTTTTGGCCGGGCGGCGGCGCGCTGATATGCCAACTGCAGGCGCCAGCCGCATCAAGCCGCACCAAGAACGGCGGCTAGTCGGCCCGGGAAAGGACTGCCGGATAACCTTTTAACTATAGAAAAGTGATGAAGAAAATTGTTGTTCTTACTGGTGCCGGAATGTCGGTTGAGAGCGGGCTGAGCACGTTCAGGGACGCCGACGGACTGTGGGAGAACTATCCCGTGGCGCGCGTGGCCACACATGAGGCGTGGGAGACCGACCCCGTGTATGTAAATAACTTCTACAACATGCTGCGCAAGAAGCTGCAGGCTGCCAGGCCAAACGAGGGACACAGGCTTGTGGCGGCGCTCGAAGAGAAGTATGACGTAACGGTGGTTACGCAGAACGTGGACAACCTGCACGAGGAGGCAGGCAGCTCGAAGGTGATACATCTGCACGGCGAGCTGATGAAGGTGTGCTCGAGCCGCGACGTAGACAACCCCCACTTCATCAAGACGCTCACGCCCGACTGCCTTGAGGTGAAGCCCGGCGAGAAGGCCGGCGACGGCTCGCTGCTGCGCCCCTACATAGTGTTCTTCGGCGAGGCGGTGCCCAACATCGAGAAGGCGGCCGAAGAGGCCATGGGCGCCGACATATTCGTAATCATAGGCACGTCGCTCAACGTCTATCCGGCGGCAGGCCTCGTGCAGTATGTAAGGCCCGGCGTGCCCGTATATCTCATCGACCCCAAGCCAGTGATGGCTGCCGGACGCCACGACGTGAAGCAGATAACGGCAGGAGCATCTGAAGGCATGCGCCAGCTGTCGGACATACTCATGAAATGATGCCTGAGACAAGGCGCCGTGTCTGTCAAGGGCAATCATATCGGCAGATGTAACGCGTTGTATTACAGACAGTTACATACACCCGTGCAAAACATGGCTTTTTAGGCTCTAAAAGGCCACGTTTTAGCGTGCAAAAGGCCACCTTTCGCAGTGTGAAAGGTGGCCTTTTGCACTTCTGCCCCGCAACGGCTGGCGGCAGAAGTGCCCGAAACCATGCGGAACTATTGCAAACAAAAACTAAACAAAAAGCATTTTTTGCTATGTTGTTGTCATATTTTAATTAAATTTGCAGCTGCAAACATCAGCGGACCTTGGCGCCGCCTGCACCTCACGCGCTCACAGGGCGCATGGCCGGGGCCGGCGCCGGGCTGAATCGTATATGAAAATTAACAACTACAAAAGTCTTATGAACATTTCAAAACTAACGCTGTGCGCACTCATGCTGCTCGCCGTTGGCACGGCCGCAAAGGCACAGATGTCAGCCCACGACTACAACAGTCCGGTGGGCTGGGGCACTGTCGGCGGCACCATAACGGGCGGAAACGACGAGGGCGCCATCAAGGTGACCACCATGAGCGAGCTGAAAACGGCGCTCGTAGGCACCTACAAGCACACTATCTACATTGAGGGAGAGATTGACATAACAGGCCTTGTAAGCATGGAGAACGTGCAGAACAAGACCATCTACGGACTGCCGGGCTCGGCCCTGGTAAACAGCATCCACTCTACCGACGTCAAGAAGAGCGGCATACTGTCGTTCAAGAACAGCAAGAACATAATAATACGCAACGTAACGTTCAAGAGTGCTGGCGCCTTCGACATCGACGGCAACGACAACCTTAACCTTACAAACTGCAGCTACGTGTGGGTTGACCACTGCGACTTTCAGGACGGAGTGGACGGCAACTTCGACTGCAACAACGGCTCCGACCATATCAGCATATCATGGTGCCGCTTCCGCTATCTGAAAGAGCCCTGGGAGGGAGGTTCAGGCGGCTCGGACGACCACCGCTACAGCAACCTCTGGGGCGGAAGCGACAGCGAGACCGAGAGCGAGGGCAAGCTGCGCACCACATTCTACAGCTGCTGGTGGGACGAGGGATGCCGCGAGCGCATGCCTCGCATACGCTTCGGACAGGTGCATCTGCTCAACTGCCTCTACTCGTCGTCGCTCACCAACTACTGCATCGGAACAGGCTACAAGTGCAACGCATACGTTGAAAAGTGCGTGTTCGACGACGTTAAGAACCCATGGAAGAACTACGCCACAAGCGGAGAATACACCGACTACAACATAACGCTGACCGGAAACATCGGCGCCGAGGACGAACAGAAGCGCTCGGGCAGCATAGAATACTTCATACCTTCTGACCACTATCAGCTCGAAGGCTACGACGCAAGCCTCGTGAAAGACGAGGTGAAAGCATACGCCGGAGCCACTCTCAACGTTGAATACGGCCAGGGCGTAACCACAGCAATAGCCAACCCGGGCGCAGCCGCAGCCGAGACGCTGTCGGTAACCTACTTCTCGCCGTCGGGCATGCAGCTGTCGCAGCCGCAGAAGGGCCTCAACATCGTAGTCAGAAAGATGGCCGACGGCACCGTGGCAACGTCTAAAGTGATGATAAAATAAACCTTAAAAAACAATAAAGCACAATGGAAAACGAAATTAAAGACAACATTAAGTTGCCCGAAAACGCCTTCACCGAGTTGAAGGAGGGCGAAGAATACCAGCCCGTGATGAGCCCCGACAAGGCTTATCCCGAAGTCAACGGCTGGTCGGTTACATGTGGTGTGCTCATGGCCATACTCTTCTCGGCCGCTGCCGCATACCTTGGCCTGCGCGTAGGCCAGGTGTTCGAGGCCGCCATACCTATAGCCATCATTGCCGTGGGCGTGTCTACGGCAGCCAAGCGCCGCAACCCCCTGGGCGAGAACGTCATCATACAGAGCATCGGAGCGTGCTCAGGAGCCGTGGTGGCAGGTGCCATATTCACCCTGCCCGCCCTCTACATCCTCAAGGACAAGTATCCTGAGATGAGCGCCTCGTTCATCAACATCCTGCTCAGCTCGCTGCTGGGAGGCATCCTGGGCATACTGTTCCTCATACCGTTCCGCAAATACTTCGTTAAGGACATGCACGGCAAGTATCCCTTCCCCGAGGCAACGGCCACCACACAGGTGCTCGTCAGCGGAGCCAAGGGCGGCAAGCAGGCCAAGCCGCTGCTGCTCGCCGGACTGGTGGGCGGTCTCTACGACTTCATCGTGGCAACGTTCGGATGGTGGAACGAGAACTTCACCACACGCGTGTTCGGCTGGGGCGAGATGCTCGCCGACAAGGCCAAGCTCGTGTTTAAGGTAAACACCGGAGCCGCCCTGCTGGGTCTCGGCTACATCGTGGGCCTCAAGTATGCCTTCATCATCTGCCTCGGCTCGCTGGCAGTGTGGTGGCTCATCGTGCCCGCCATGGCGCTGATGTTCCCCGACACGGTGCTCAACCAGTGGGATCCGTCAATAAGCACAGCCGTAGGAGCCATGGCGCCTGAAGACATCTTCAACGCTTACGGCAAGTATATCGGCATCGGCGGCATAGCCATGGCCGGCATCATAGGCATCATCAAGTCGTGGGGCATCATCAAGCAGGCCGTAGGTCTTGCCGCAAAGGAGATGAAGGGCAACAAGACTGCTGCCGAGAAACTGCCCCGCACACAGCGCGACATCCCCTTCAAGATTATCGCCATAGGCTCGATAGCCACGATAATAATCACCTTCATATTCTTCTGGGCCGGCGTAATGGAGGGCAACCTGCTCTTCGCCGTTGTGGGCATACTGCTCGTTGCCGTAATAGCCTTCCTCTTCACCACAGTGGCTGCCAACGCCATTGCCATCGTAGGATCTAACCCTGTGTCGGGCATGACGCTCATGACGCTCATCCTTGCCTCTGTGGTTATGGTGGCAGTAGGCCTTAAAGGCACGGGCGGCATGGTGGCTGCACTCATCATGGGCGGCGTGGTATGTACCGCTCTGTCAGTTGCAGGCTCGTTCATCACCGACCTTAAGATAGGCTACTGGCTCGGCTCTACGCCGCGCAAGCAGGAGACATGGAAGTTCCTCGGCACTCTGGTTTCGGCTGCCACAGTGGGTGGAGTGATGATTCTGCTCGACAAGACCTACGGATTTGCCAGCGGACAGCTTGCCGCTCCTCAGGCCAACGCAATGGCGGCTGTCATCGATCCGCTCATGAACGGCATCGACGCACCGTGGGTTCTCTATGCCATCGGAGCCGTCATAGCCATCGTGCTGACATGGCTCAAGGTGCCTGCACTGGCCTTCGCCCTCGGTATGTTTATCCCAATACAGCTCAACATACCGCTGCTTATCGGCGGAGCCATCAACTGGTATGTTACAACACGCTCTAAGAACGAGGAAGTAAACAGAGAGCGCGGCGAGAAGGGAACGCTCATTGCCAGCGGATTCATTGCCGGAGGAGCGCTCATGGGCGTTGTAAGTGCACTGCTGCGCTTTGCCGAAGTTGACGTGCTCAACACCGAATGGCTGGCCAACCCGCTGTCTGAGATATGCTCGCTCGTAGCTTATGCCCTGCTCATCGTTTATCTGATAAAGAGCACAAAGAAGGCTTAAAGCCTGGCTGAAGCACGACTTAGAGAAATAAAATAAGGCCTGCAACAGGGCCATGACATATAGATCCGGACTTATGCGACATCGTAAAGATGCATAAGTCCGGATTTTTTGTTGTCTGCCGCAACGTCATCCGGCGCACAGACTGCCACAGGCATAAGGCCGTATGCAGCGCGGCCTCAACCCGTAAGGCTGTCTGAATGAAAAGGAAATGAAGATAACGGCAAATTAAAGGGACGGATAACGATGACACGCAGAACAGAGAAGGCTGAACGGAAGACGGATTAAGACAAGGTGGAAGGTGGATTAAGACAGAATGGAATACAGATTAAGGCAGAATAAAATACGGATTAAGGCAAAATAAAACGAACTTAAAAGACAGGCAGGAACAATAAAAAAGCAGGACGGCGGCTGCCGTCCTGCTCTGTATTTGTCATTGCTTGAACTCTCTGTAAGGATGATTCAGGTCGAGATAATGGAAGTTGTGCTGGCGCTGGGCGCTGTGTTTTGGTATGGTCATGTAGTCGCCATACTTGTTAGACAGATATGTGTCATAGTCGCTAACGCCCATCACCTTGGTATCTTCAAAGGTGTATGGCACCGGCGTTCCCAGTATCTTCTTGTCCATTGCGCCCTTTGAGCCGTCGTCATAGTCGGCCACAAGGCGACACTTGTCGTAGCTGTAGCGGTGGAGCAGGCGGCTTATGCGCTGCTGAACTCCTGCAAGCGTATACATGCGGCGGCACAGCAGGGGCACCCACGAGCTTGGTCCGTGGCCGTGCTTGTAGGGGTCGCGGAAGAGCAGATAGAGCACTCGCTTGTAATATTCGTAGCGTGCGAAGTGGAGCTTGCGCGCCACTGCGCCCTCGGGCACTCCGTCGATGGGGAACACGTCGAGATAAATGCCGCCCAGATACTTAAGGTGCATGCGCTCTATGAGCGTGGTGTCGGCATCCTGAATCTTGGCAAACGGCAGCGGATAGACGCCGTCGTTCTCGGCGCAGACCATCTCATAGGGCTTAGGCAGCCACTCTGCAGCATGCTCAATGAGGCGGTCGTAGTCAGGGCGCGGCATGGCAATGTCGAGGTCGTCGTCCCAAGGAATAAAGCCCTTGTGCCTCACCGCCCCTATCATTGTGCCTGCCCAGATATAGTAGCGCAGGTTGTGCTCGCGGCAGACGTTGTCTACAGCCTTTAGCGTTTCGAGTATTCTGAGCTGCAGCTCACGTATGTTGTATTCAGCCATAACAGCTTTTTGTTTTATGTATGATGATTGTCGGCCTTCTGACGGCATGTGTCAGAACAGTTCACGGGGTATCAGTTGTGAAGCCTGATTAAAGTCTTCAACTGTGTCGAGCTCTATAGAGAAGAGGTCGGAGGTGTCCACCACGCTGAACTTATGGCCCTGCGGGATGAGCCGCTCGAAGGCTCTCTCATAGAATATGTCCACAAGATGCTCGCCCTCAATCATGCGGTCGAGCTCGCTGAACAGTGCCTCTGAATAGTCGGCGCATATCTTCTCTATGCCGATAGACTCGCCTATGGCCTTGTCTATGCTGCATGTCTTGCTTATCTCGCTCACCTTTCCGTCTTCGTCGGTTATCACCTTAATCTCCTCTTCGCCCAGCTTGTGGCTGTTGAGCGCAAGGGTTGTGTCGGGCGCTGCAAGCACACGCTCCACTATGCGGCCGTCGAAGAGGATGTCGCTGTCGAGCAGCATAAACTCGCGTCCGGCAACATAGGGCTTTGTGAGCCACAGAGAATATATGTTGTTGGTGGTCTTGAAGTCGGCGTTCTCAATGAAGTGGAAGTCGATGTCGGGATAGTTGCCCTCGAGAAACAGGCGTATCATGCCTCCGCGATAGCCCGTAACCACCACTATCTGCCTTATTCCGGCAGCCACAAGGCTGTCTACCGTGCGCTGCAGTATGCACTTGCTGCCCACGCGCAGCAGGCACTTCGGGCGGTCGTCTGTGAGCGGACGCAGCCGCGACGCCATTCCGGCGGCTAATATTACGGCTATCATCGCTTTGCAACTTTTAGTATTATGTCAGCCACCATGCTGTTCTGCTCCCTGCGTCCGAGGGTTATTCGCATGTGCGAGTTGATGTCAGGCTCGTCCATAAACTTCACCTTATAGCTCTGTCCGGCAAATTCCTGCTGCAGGGCGGCCTTCAGTTCGATAGGATATTTAATGAGGATGAAGTTTGCCATCGACTTATACACCTTGAATCCGGGCAGAGAGCCTATCTCGTCGGTGTACATGCGGCGCGCCTCGTCCATCACGCGGGCTATCTCGCGGTAGTGGGCGTCCGACTTAAGGGCGGCAATGCCAATCTCCTCCGACAGGCGGTCGTATCCCAGATACTTGTTGGCATAGCGGCTGAAGCGCTCCATCGTCTCGCCCTTGCCTATGAACCCGAAGCCAAGGCGCAGGCCCGGCAGTCCGTAGAACTTAGACAGCGTGCGGCAGAATATTATGTTGGGATATTTTGCTATGAGGTTTCTTATGTAAGATATGTCTTCGGTTACATACGAAGCATAGGCCTCGTCGACGAGCACAACGGTAGTGGCAGGCACCATGCCCACCAGCTGTTCAAGCTCATCGGGCGTGAGTCCGTTGCCCGTAGGATTGTTGGGCGACGCCACGAGCAGTATCTTCGGGTTCTCCTCAGCTATCATGCGGCGCAGCCCGTCGAAGTCGTATGCAAACGAGTCTTCGGTCTCATACACAGGATATTGCAGCGTGCGGCCGTCAACCTCGTCGGCTATCGACTTGTAATACCACCACGAAAACTTGGGTATCAGCATGGTCTTGTTGCCGTCGCTGCCCGTAAGGAAGTAGTGAACGGCCATCTTCAGCAGGTCCTCTGCGCCGTAGCCCAGCACAATCTGCTTCTCGTCGATGCTGTATTGTTCTGAAAGGAATACCGAGAATATGCTCTTCTTCCCCTGATCATAGATACGTGTGTAAAAACAGAGCTTGTTAAGATCAAAATTCTTAATTGCGTCCTTTACCTCTTGAGAAGGCTCGAAATTAAATTCGTTCCTGTCAAGATAATTTAATTCTGTTTTCATATATATTTATATTTGATTGCAAAGGTAAATATATTTTATATAAAATTCTAATTTTAGCGCTAATTATTTGTCTTTCAGGAGTGTTTTATGGCGGTCGGTCTGAATTATAGACCATATCATCGGTTATAACGGCACAAACAGCCGACAGGCAGGCACGGCGGAGCGGCATGCGAGGAGTCGTTTTGCGAAAGCATACCTTTCGCCTTGCAAAAGGTATGCTTTCGGCACGTAAAAGGCCGTCTTTTAGCGTGTAAAAGACGTCCTTTTGCAATGCGTTGAATGTCAGTATGTTACGAAGGCGGACGCAAAATGCCAATTCAGCACATTATATACAGGGCCAGACAGCCGTTAACCGGCCTTTATTTTGCTCCTCAACACGGATTGCAGCCTGCACCATTAACGATAACGGCAAAGTAAATCCCCAATCTGTCATTATACCGCATATCGCTTCATCTACTTTTTGCATTCATGCCTTCAGCAGTCTTTTTATTTTCTATTGGCATAATCCTGACGCCCGGTTTGTGGTAATCAAAGCTGTCTGAATTTATAAGCAGAAACTCCGCCTCTTACTTCCAATGACGGAAGAAGAGACGGAGCCTCACAATTCAGGTAATTATATGTCACATCTGTTGGCACATTACTTCACGATAACCTTGCGTGTCGTGCCGTCGCTCATCCTCAATATGTTTATTCCCTTCTGAGGAGCCGAGAGCTTGCGGCCGTCGAGCGAGTAGCGCGCCACTTCGCTGACACCTGCATCAGCCTTAGCACTATCCATGCCTGTGGTGACATGGCTGTCGCCGGTCTGCAAGTTTACAACAACAGTCTCTGACGGCTGCGATGTCGTGCTCTTGCCTTCAAGTTCAAAGTGCGACGTTACATAATATCCGTAAGTATCAAAGCCGTAGCCGTCAAGGCCGGTAAACATATAGGAAGTTGTTTCAGAGTCAGTGTCCACAGCCGCTATAGGCGTAATCACGACGTCGCCCTTATTGACAGCCTGGGTGAAGCGAATCTCGTCAAGCATGAATGCTCCATAGTTAGAGGTGAACATCACAATCTGCGCAAACTCTGACGTTACAGGCAGTGAATACAGTCCGTTGATATATCCGGTGCCCTCTTCTGACTGCTCAAACGGCACGAAATACGACTTTCCGTCCACTCTTAATATAAGCTGGTCGCCCAATCCGCCATACGCCTTGACATACACTCTGATTTCATCATCGTTGCCTACATATATCTCGGGCGTCACTATTTCTGTGAGTATATACGAAGAGCTTTCGCATCCGAGCATACCTTGGGCGATGGTGTTGCCCACACCTGTCCATCCCGGCAATGCGGTGTACTGGTCAAGTCGGCTGCTGTCATCGTTGCCGAGTATTTCAGGCGAGCGCCAGTCGGTGGCCGATGTAACTTCGTCATTAATCTTATCGAATGTCTCCTCAAGCAGTATGAAGTCGGCATCATCCTCCTCCACTTTCGTCACGCCAAACATCTCAACCGTATATCCGGTGGCCTTCGGGGCAAGATTCCAGTTTGCCGTGAAGCTTCCGTTCGAGTCTATGTTGCTTGCCGGCAGCACTTCAGGCGAGCATACGCCGAATGCGTGATAGATCAACTTGTCTGAGAAGGTGAACACATAATGTCCGCGCACAGAGTAGTAATATTCTGTCTCAGGGTCAAGTCCGGTGAACGTGTAGCTCGTGCCGTCGGTATAGTCGTAGTAAGTGTCGTTGCTTTCATCACCCCAGTCTGACGAATTCTCTCCGAACACGCGCTCCAGCCTGAACGGACGGTTGGTTGCGATGTCGATGTTGTCCACCAAGATGTATTCGCCCTCTTCCATATCGCCCGGCCTTATGCGTATGGCCTTGTAAGTATTGGCAAAGCCGTTAATCTCATCAGACAGTCTGACAATGTCTCCGTCAATAAAATATGAGGCATAAATATAGGCCACAGTCTTCCAGCCACTTTCGGTAAGACCATCCACATAGACAGTTGCCATCGACATATATGGGTCGTCGTAATGTGTAACAAACTTCATATAGAAGTCCATCGTCTTGTAGGTTGCACCATTTTCGGGCGTTGTCAGCGTGTCGCGGTCATACATTACCATGGCCTTCGAGCCATCCATGCCCTTGTCGGGTGATATTTCAGAAGATGTAACGCCCCATCCTTCCTGCGGTGCGGTGTAGTTTTCAAAATCTTCAGAGAAGGCTCCGTCCGTGTCAGAAGTATAAGTCATCTTATACAGGTCGACGTAATATTCAAACGCCTTGCGCAAAGGTTGCCACTCAATAGTGAACCTGTCGGCCTGGAAGTCGGTTACGCCTACAACCTTAGGTGCGGCAAGGAACGTCGGCGCCGACGTCACTTTAACGTCGTCAATGAGCACTGCGCCTTCGGTGAAGAAGCAGATATAGCCGTCGCTGTCGCCCGAATAGTTGTTGAAGTGGAGCTCTATCTCCGTCCATCCCTGATTTTCGTAGAGGCGCGTGGTATAATATCCGCTGCCGTCTTCCAGGTCGGTATCGGCCAGCTGACTCGAAGTGTAACCGCCTCTGCACACCTGCACGCCTATGGTTGAACCTCTGGAGAGGCCCCATATTTCCTCACCTGTCTCAGGATCTTCGTTGTACACAATCCAGCACGGCATGGCCTTGACCTTGAAAGTCAGTGTTATCTCGCCCGAATAGTCGCCAAGCGGAGTCATCAGGGCCGCGTAAATCATGGGGTTGTAAGTCTTAAGATACAATGCGCCGCCGGCAGCATAGACCGACTCTCCTGCCCACGTGCCGTCTTTAGTCATTGAGGGGTCGATGAATATGCCCGGCTCGTAATATGATGAAGCCAAGAACTTGGTGGTGTCGGGAGTTTCCATCGAGCCTCCGGTAACCTTCGAGAAGTCTTCATCGATAAGGATATCGCGCTGAGCGGCACTGGCATTGTTAGGCCGTATCTTCAGCGGTGCCGGCGTAACATCAGAGTTTACATCAGTTATCACTACCTGCTTTTTAGCTTTCTGAACCTGAACAACGCGTTTCGGGCCTGCGGCCTGAACGGTTATGCATACCGCAGCGACGAGCGTCATGGCCGCGGCTTTAATGATGTGCATTGTAAAGTTATTCATAACAAGTGTGTTTTTTAGGTTAGAACTTGACAAATGCAAATATCATTAATGTGTAATTCAGAAGCAAGATAAAGTTATAAAAATGCGAACTAATTTCGGAAATTAGAACATATTTGTACGTTTTCTGGTGTCTTTATGTCAATCGGAAGCCTTTTTTCCGAAGGCTTCCTTCTGATACTCGTTGGGCGAAACGCCTGTGAACTTCTTGAAAACCATGGCGAAATTGCTACGGCTTCTGAAGCCAATGTCTACGGCTACGGCCTGTATGGTTACGTTGGCATATTCAGGAGACGACAGGCGCCGGCACGCCTCCTCTATGCGGTATTGCGACAGAAGGGTGCTGAAATTGATGCCGAACACTTCGTTTATGACACGCGAAGCCGTCCGGGTGTGTATCCCGAGCATGGCTGCCATCTTCTCGAGCGAGAAATCCTGCTGATAGATTTCGGCCGATGTCTCCATAAACTGTCTTATCATGCGTGCCAGTTCCTGTGTCTTTTCGTCAGGCCCGGTGGTCTGCTGCACCCCGCCTGAATGCCGGACAGATGTTGCCATGCCGGCTGTCGGCCTGCCACCGGCCTTAGCCTTGCGGCGGTTTCGTGACCTCAGCCATATCATCGTGCCGGCAGCTGATGCTGATACAAATGCCAGCAGAACGGCTATCAGGCCGCCGGAAATGCCGGATGCACCTGAGGTATCAAGTTCGCCCATAACTCTTGCCGGAAGGAATCGGCACTCGTAGTCGCGTATGCGCATATAGTCGCTGTACGACAAGGTTGTGTCGTTTATCAAAAGGTATTTTACACGATATGCCTCTGATGAGTCGGCTGCCCCCATCTTGGCATAAAACGCCGACAGGGCCTTATACGAATTGTAGAGCGAATATATGGGTATGTCGGCTGTCATGTTTGACTTGAGGCGCTTAACAGCCATGCCATACATGCCCTTGGCCGCATATGCCTTGGCCGCAAGCATATCGACGATGTGCAGACATATTTTCTCCTGCAGGTCGGGCTTCACGTGCCCGGCAGCCGACTTAAGGGCCTTGAGGCAGTCGTCGTAGCGCCCTTGCTGATAGAGCTTGACGCCACGGCACAGCCACAGCGCATAGTTCTTCATCTTAATGCTGTCGGGTATGGATGTCGACGAGAAGTCGTCGGCCTCATCCTTCATGCCTGCCAGGTTGTCGTTGACGGCCAGATGGTTGGCAAGATCGATGAAGGCGGCCGTGTAGATATACCAGTCATGCTGCTCCTTGCTTATCCTGAACGCCTCGCTCATAAGCCGGGCAGCAACTGCCGAGTCGCCGAAGATGGTGTGTACGCCGGCAAGATTGACATAAATCTTTGCTTTTATCTTGTCGTAGCCTGTCTCTTCTGAAATCTCCAAGCCTTTTGTCAGATAGGAAAATGCCTGGATATAATCGTGATGGAGGAAAAACTTTATTGCACCGATGTTGTTGAGTGCGTCGACACACGAAAACTTATCGTCCTTGTCCATAGCGCTGTCATAACGTCCGGCGGCAACCATATAGTAGGCCATGGCGCTGTCTACCTTTCCCTCTTCGAGACATCTGTCGCCTTCGCTGTTGATTTTATCCACGGCAACGCCTGCCAACCGCCTGCCGAGACTGCCGGCCGACTGTGCAAAAACGACAACCGCCGCCAACGAAAGCAGAGCCAGCACGATAGGCCTACAGGCCTTGACCGGTATGCTCAGAATATTTATTGCCATTGGTGAATATCTTGGTATGTATGACAGACGAAAGCCGGAAGCCATGCGCATCTTAGGCACCGGCAAGCGGCCTTAGTGTCTTCGTTTGGCAAAAATACGCCAAAAAAGCGAGATAGGCAAGATTTATATTGATTAATGCTATATTGAGCAAGGCAACGCGGCACCGGCGTCTAAAGGTCTGACGAGGGCTGCCTGCAAGGCCGTTGCTGCAGAGGCGTTTTGCGAAAGCATACCTTTCGCCTTGCAAAAGGTATGCTTTCGGCACGTAAAAGGCCGTCTTTTAGCGTGTAAAAGACGGCCTTTTGCAATACGTTGAATGTCAGTATGTTACGAAGGCTTTGCCGACTGGCTTCATGACGGGGCTTAAACCTGACCTGAATGATGCGCCTGAAGCCTTCGGACCAGCTTAATACGTGAGCTGCTATAGCGGCTTTCAGCCGGCTGCATTGGCTGCGCGGTCGCTCTCGATGAGCTTCAGCAGCTTGTCAACGGCTTCGGCCTCGGGTATGTTCTTCTCCACGCATTCCTTTCTGCGGTAGAGCGATATCTTGCCGCGTCCAGCGCCCACATATCCGTAGTCGGCGTCGGCCATCTCGCCCGGACCGTTCACTATACAGCCCATTATGCCTATCTTGAGGCCCTTCATGTCCTTGGTGGCCTCCTTGATGCGGGCTATCGTAGAGCGCAGGTCGTAGAGTGTGCGGCCGCATCCGGGACAGCTGATATATTCGGTCTTCGACGTTCTCAGTCGTGCAGCCTGCAGTATGCCGAACGCCGTGGCGTCTATGTCGGCTGCCGAGAGCGTGCCGTCGTTCATGAGCCACAGTCCGTCGGTCAGTCCGTCGAACATCAGCGCACCCATGTCGGCTGCCGCCTCAAGCTGGAAGTTGCCCTTCTCGTCCTGCGAGTGGCGGTACATCTGGCAGAATACAACGGGATTGGTGAGTCCTGCCGACATCATGTCGTGCAGCAGGGCGCGCTGTTCGCCGAGACGGTTCTGATGGTTGCTGACGCATATCACCACCACTTCGGGGTGCGACTTGAGGCAGGCCGTGTATTCGTCGGTGTCGACGCCAAACTGGAGTACAAGGAATTTCAGCGGCGCGTCTACTGAAGATATCAGCGGCACGGCGTTATATGGGAATATGGGATATACGCCGGTCTTGTCTTCGAGGTCAGCATACACGCCGAAGTCTACGATGTAGCGCTGTCCGGCAAAGCGTTCTGCTGGCAGAGTCTGACCTGTGTATATATAGTCGGGCGTCATGTCCTTGCCTGCAGCATCAGCCGGAGCGGCGTCGCTGCCGAGGCGTGATGATATCACAACGGGCACGTTGTCGCCTCCGATGTTCATCACGGCGCGTGTCTTGCGGCGCTCGGGCGATGTCCAGCAGAAGCCCTCAAAGGCCTTGCCCGGTATGAGCATGTGGCCCTGTTTCTTGCCGACATAGTCTACAAGATGGCGCGCCACGGGTATCTCAGCCTCCGGCTCCTCGCTCAGCGACACGCGTATGGTGTCGCCAATGCCGTCGGCCAGCAGCGCTCCGATGCCCACGGCACTCTTTATGCGGCCGTCTTCGCCCTCGCCGGCCTCGGTTACTCCGAGGTGCAAGGGGTACTTCATGCCTTCCTTGTCCATTGCCTCGACGAGCAGGCGAACCGACTGCACCATGACAACCGTGTTGCTGGCCTTTATCGAGATTACCACATCCGTGAAGTTTTCACGCTTGCATATACGCAGAAACTCCATGCAGCTCTCCACTATTCCGGCAGGTGTGTCGCCGTAGCGGCTCATTATGCGGTCGGAGAGCGAGCCGTGGTTTACGCCTATGCGTATGGCCGTGTGGTTCTCGCGGCAGATGTTGAGGAAGGGCACAAACTGCTTCTCTATCTTCTGCAGCTCTGCGGCATATTCCTCGTCGGTATATTCAAGTTTCTTGAACGTGCGCGCCGGGTCGACATAGTTGCCCGGGTTTATCCTCACCTTCTCGGCATACAGCGCGGCCACGTCGGCCACGTGAGGATTAAAGTGGACGTCGGCCACGAGCGGAGTGTTATATCCTCTGCTCCTCAGTCCGGCATTGATGTTCTTCAGGTTTTCGGCCTCGCGCACGCCCTGTGTGGTGAGTCTCACATACTCTCCTCCGGCTTCAATTATGCGTATGGCCTGCTCCACGCTTCCCTCGGTGTCGTTGGTCGACGTGGTTGTCATCGACTGTATCCTCACCGGATTGTCTCCTCCCAGCGGAGTTGCGCCCACATTGACAACCGAACTATCCCTTCGGGTGTAATTAAAGATGTCCATGACTTGTACTTTTTTAGGAGTTAAAGTAGTTAAAGAAGTTATCGCTCACGACGTGAGCTAAGTAGTTAAAGTCATATGTCATGATGATGTCTTCGTCAACGCCTGTCGTCCTGCACTAAAGCAGGGCCGTTAAAGAGAAACATCTTAACTGTCATATATCTCAGAATGCTGCATAGCAATGTTTGCCTACACAGATTTCCACTAAGCAAAGCACAGAAATGACATGCACTAACTTTGCCTGCCATAACAGACAAGGCATTTGACTTTAACTACTCAGCTCACGTCGTGAGCGATAACTTCTTTAACTACTTTAACTCCTGAATTATAAATCAGTTTGTCTTATACTCATACTTCACCTCGGCGAGGTCTTTGTTGGCCTTCTCGATTTTGGCTCCCAGTCCTGCCTTATAGTCAGCAAGGCGTGCGGCAACCTCTTCGTCGGCCAGCGCAATCATCTCTACGGCCAGTATGGCAGCGTTCATTGCGCCGTTTACGCCAACCGTAGCAACAGGTATTCCCGGCGGCATCTGTATGATGCTCAGCATGGCGTCGAGACCGTCGAGCATACCCTTGATGGGCACTCCGATAACCGGCAGAGTGGTCGACGCTGCTATCACGCCCGGCAGGGCGGCAGCCATTCCGGCTCCGGCTATTATCACCTTGATGCCGCGCTCCTTGGCTCCTTTGGCAAAAGCCTCAACAGCGTCGGGCGTGCGGTGGGCCGACAGGGCGTTAACCTCAAACGGGATATGCATCTCGTCGAGAAACTTACATGCCTTCTCCATAACGGGCAGGTCGCTCGTGCTGCCCATGATGATACTTACTAATGGTTTCATATTAAGCTTGTTTTATTTTAAATATACATTATCTGGTCGAAACTTTTACGGCTTGCGGCCACAACACTGATCGCCGCAGGCACAAAGACGCACTGCTCAGAACAGCAGCACAGACACAAACGAGCATGCCACGCCTGCCAGATAGCCCAGCACCACCTGGCGCAGAGAATGCTGACGCAGAATCATGCGGCTCGTGCCTACCATGCCGGCAAGCAGCAGCACAATGCAGAGCCACCACACCGGATTGAACGAAAATATAACTGAAAAAGCCAGCAACGCACCGGTAACGCCGCCGATGGCTGCCGTATGGGTGGATATCTTGATGAAAAGATTTATGATGGCGCAGGCCACCTGTATCACAAGGGCTGCTATAAGGATGCTCCCCATGAAGTGGGGCACATGGGTGGCAGCCATTATGTAATAGCACAGAAGATAAGAAAAAATGGATATCACATAAGGAATGGCGCGCCTCTCGCGGCTGCCCAGCTCTATGAGCGTCCAGCCCTGATAGCGCCGGTAGAAACGGATAAGGGCCGTAGGAAGAAATACCGTGAACAGATAGAACATCAACAGCAGGAACAGCTTGTAGGTCAGGGGCAACAGGCTGAGGTAACTGAAGATGAAAAGAATCAAAAGGCCTAATATCGGAAGATAGAAAGGCGTGAACAGAACGCTCAGCACCTTGGCCGTGAAAATAATCTCTTTCTCTTTCATTTCTTTCTTAGTCGGGCGACGGGGATGCCCAGCTGCTCGCGATATTTTGCTATCGTGCGGCGTGCCACGGGGTATCCTCTCTCGTTCATCTTATCCTTTATGGCGTCGTCGCTTAGCGGGCGGCGCTTGTCTTCGTTGTCAATTATGTCCTTAAGGGCGGCCTTTATCTTGCGCGTCGACATCTCCTCGCCGCTCTCTGTCTTAACGCTGTCGCTGAAGAAGTGGCGCAGCTTGAACGTGCCCCAGCGTGTCTGGGCATACTTCATGTTGCTTACGCGCGATATGGTGGATATGTCGAGGCCGGTCTTGTCGGCCACATCCTTGAGTATCATGGGCTTCAGGTCGCTCTCGTCGCCGTCCTGAAAGTATGCCTTCTGTATGTCTATTATGGCCTTCATGGTGACATACAGAGTGTGGCGGCGCTGCTTTATGGCGTCGATAAAGCCCTGGGCGCGCTCCACCTTCTCCTTGGCGTAGAGCAGGGCCTCCTTCTCGCTGCGGCTCATCTTGCTCTTGTTCTTCTGGTAACTCTTCACCATGTCGGTGAAGGAGTCTGACACATAGAGGTCGGGCACGTTGCCGCTGTTGATATAGAACGACACTGTGCCGTCGTCGGCCGTGTCTACTATAAAGTCGGGAGTTATCTGCTGGATGTTGCGTCCCTCGGTCTCGCCGAGCGAAGAGCCGGGCTTCGGGTTTAGCTTCAGCAGTTCGTTGTGAACCGTCTTCACGGTGTCGGTGTCGATGCCGAGCTGCGATGCTATCTTGTCCCAGCGCTTGTTCATGAACTCGTCGAAGCATTCTGTTATCACACGCTCCATCATCGAGCGCATCTCCGACTTGTCCCTGCGCCTTATCTGCAGCAGGAGACACTCGCGCAGGTTGCGTGCGCCTATGCCGGCAGGGTCGAACGTCTGCAGCACATGCAGCACATGCTCTATCTCATGCTCGCTTGCATCTATGTTATGGTATATGGCCAGCTCGTCGCTCAGCGTGGCAATGTCCTTGCGCAGAAGTCCGTCGCCGTCGAGCGAACCGATGAGATACTCCATAATCTCGTGCTCGCGGGGCGTAAGCTCCACGTCTACCATCTGCTCCTTGAGCCTGTCGTAGAACGACACCTGGTCGCCGTAGGTTATCTCCTCATAGTCAGCATTCTGGTTGTTGCTTGCCACATACTGCGCGGCCTCAGGCATCTCGTCGTCCATTCCGATGCCCGAAAGGGCCTGGTCGAGCGCCGACTCGCGCTCCTCACGCTCGTTGACGGTGTCAAAGTCGTCGTCTTCGTCTGAACCGGAAACGCTCTCATGCATGTCGTCGGCAGGCTGAACGTCGTCTGGCCCGGCAACTTCAAGGGCGGGATTGTCGTCAATCTCGGCCGCCACGCTGTGCTCCAGTTCTGTCAACGGCATTTCAAGCAGATGCACCACGAGCATCTGCTGCTGAGTGAGGCGCTGTGTCTGAACCTGTTTCTGCGCCTGTGTCTGAATGAGATTTTGTGCCATAACGCTGCAAAATTAATATTTTTCAGTGAAGAAGAGTAATTAATACTGAATATTTTTCCTTACGGCCCCAAAAGGTTCTGCTCACCATAAGCGGTGTGCCGGCTGCGCTTATCACAGCCTGCCGCACGGCCATACGGGGCAGTCTGCCAAGGCCTGCGTAACACGCTGTTATCCAACCACTTGCAATATACCGTCTTTTAGGTTGTAAAAGGTGGCATATCAGGAGCTAAAAGGTGGCCTTTTGCAACCTGAAAGGGCACATATTGCATCACCGTCACTAATTCTTATACGTGTCGAGCTTGTCAAGATAGTATTTCTTAAAGTCGCTCCAGCGATAATAAGGCGCGCAATCGGTCTTTACGGGGAGCGTTGCCTCGTTCTCGTTGAGCAGCACCTTTACGAGCACGTCTTTGTCGTTGCGGTTGCGGCGATAGAACACCAGCTGTATGTTTGCGCCCATCGGGAACACCTTATAGTTGATCCATCCTTTGCTCTCAAGACTGTCAAGGCTTGATATCTGACTGTCGTAACCGTTGATGCCGAGCAGACATGTCAGCGGCAGCACCATCGTCTCGTGACCAAAACGCAGCGTTGCACCGGGCCTGTCGAGGGCTATGCAGCTGTCGGCCTGATGTATTATGTTGCGCAGGAGGTTGCGCTGCGAGAAGGGCTGAGTGGCTCCGTTGAGCGGACATGCGCCGTAGTTGATATACCACCACGTGTTCTCCATCTGCCAGTTGGCGTAGAGCTCGTCGCCGGTGAATATGTCGTAGAGCGTAATCTTGTGGCGGAGCTCCGAGCTCTGCAGGTTTGACGCCAGCGAGAAGAGCTTATAGTTGAGGTCGGAAGCGTCCACTTCATACCTAACATAGCTGCTGTCGCTGAACAGACTTAGCATCAGCCGCTCAGGATTTACACGGCGGCTGCAATATTCTTTCCACATAACTTCGGCGCGGCGGGGCATCTTCTGCGCATAAAGTGCAGGGTCGCTCTGGTTCATGTAATACATGTCGTGCATGCTCGCGTCGTGCTTTATCGTCAGTTTGGGGTTCATCAGGAGCAGCTGCTGCATCTCGTTCTCCATCGACAGGATGCAACGTATCACCACGGTGCTCTTTGCATCTACCACGACATTGCCCTTGAACACCTCGGGAAAGCGTTCATACATGCGGCGGGCTATCTGCCTGTGCTGCTCGGCTCCAAGCTCGGTGAGCTCTCCCAGGCGGCCTGCTGCCTCGTCGCGGAGCATCGTCACACGTCTGAGCACATCCTTTCCGAGCGGCGTAAGCTTGCCGAGGCTGTCGGCACAGGCAAGGACACGCACCGGGACATCATAGTCGTCAGGACTTATCAGATAGCGCGAGCCGTGGCGGCCGTAATGACTTATATAAAAAGGACTGTAACCTTTGGGGGCGGGCGTCAGCTTTTTCTGAGACGGACCGGGATAAGCCAGATAGTTGCTGGCCGAAAGACACACATTGTTTCTTATCTCATCACGGGCTGTCTGTGCTTCAAGCGGAGACTGAAAAAGTAAAAAAGACAGGACTAAAAGCAATAATTTATCCATAAAACAACTATTTTTTTATTTCTTTACCGCAAAGATACTTAAAAAATGACGTTATTATTCATTATTCCAAAGAAAAATGATAATTTTGCAGCCCGAAATTATCTGAATGAAATGAAAATAGGCGTTGGCCTATAACAAACAACCTCCTGCATATTGACTATTATTTTAACGACACAGAAACGATTTTAGGATATTCTGTGCAAGGATTGTCTGTGCAATAAGATTTAGCATAATAAAATCGCTATCATGACATATCCTGAATTACGGCCGGAATTCCGGCAAGTCTTATAAGATGACATAGCATGTAATAAAAAATAATAATTAATAAAAGAAATGGGAAGAAACAAAAGACAAGACTATGACCACACAGACGAATCGGAGGTATTTAAGAAAAAGAGTCTGATGGCCGCCAAGAACCGCAAGAGAATGTCTAAGATCGTGTTTGCGGTAATGTGCCTGCTTGCAGCGTTCGTCGTTGCAGCATGTATGCTCAGCTATTTTTTCAACTTTGTCTGACCTGCAAGCGCCTTGAGGCAACGCTTCAGCTGCCGCCGGGGCCGTGTCTTGAAACAAGAAAAGCGCGGAAAGCCTTAACAGATGCTTTCCGCGCTTTTTATATCCGACTGTGAATTAATCGTCTTCTTCTACTGAGAATTCGTCCTTACCAACTCCGCATAGAGGGCAAACCCAATCTTCTGGAAGGTCCTCAAATGCTGTTCCGGGCTGTATGCCGTTATCAGGATCGCCTACTTCGGGGTCATATACATAACCGCAAGTGTCACAAATGTACTTTTTCATAATGCTTACTTTTTAATTAATAAATTAGATATTAACTGATAGTTTATTTTCTGCCGCACATCACGAACTCAGCCCTTGCAGCTATCTGTTCGGGCGAAATGTTCTTGAGGCACGAGTAGTCGCCTCTGATGCAGGGCTTGTTTCCGAATATGCTGCATGGCCGGCAGGGCAGATCTATCTGCACCGCGTTCTCCATGCTCTGTCCCCAGCCCATGAATCCGGCAAAGGGATGCGTTGCGCCCCATACGCTGACCACCGGCGTGGCTGTAAGCGATGCCATGTGCATGTTGGCGCTGTCCATTGAAATCATGAGGTCGAGATGGCTCATCAGGACAAGTTCGAGACTTATGCCGTCGAGCTTTTCGGCCACGCTTTCACACTGTTTGTATTTTGAGCACCACTCACCGAAGTATTCGGTCTCGCGCTGTCCCTTGCCGAATAGGAATATGCGGCAGTCGGGATGGCGCTCTGTCAGGAGCCTTATGACCTGCTCCATGAGCCGCGGAGGATACACTTTGCCCTCGTGGGCGGCAAACGGGGCTATGCCAATCCACTTCTCCGTGAACTCGCCGCTGCGCCTGATGCTCTCCGGCAGCAGGCTGATGTCGCCTCCACCTTCGGGGAATATCGACTTGAAGTCGAGCTTTATGGGGTAGCCCAGGCGTGCAAGCACATCGGCATAGTTGCTGAACGGCGACGGCTGCTGAACGAGTTTCTTGTCCGACATGGCCACGAGCTGCCTGCGGCCGCTGCGGTGCTTGTCGATGTGAGCCACCTTATAGCGGTCTATGTTGAAGCGCATGCGCAGATAGTCGGAGCGCAGCACGCTGTGGAAGTCGGCTATAGCGGTGAAGTTCTTTGCCGTGAGTCGGCGGTAGAGAGCGTTGAGCCCTTTCACTCCGTCATACTCATCCTTGATGTCAGCCTCCATGAAGCTCACGTTGGACGGCATGCGCTCGAAGAACGGGCGCGCAAAGGGCTTGCTCAGCATGGTGATCCTCACGTCTGGATACTGCCTTGCGAGCGAATAGACCACGGGCACGGTCATGGCCACGTCTCCCATGGCCGAGAATCTCATTATGAGTATGTGCTCTGTCCTCATTTATTATTTTTGGCGTATAACACCGGGTTTGTGGCCGGGTCGTTATACATTTTCATCTGCTTGTAAACCTTCATGTACTTTCTGCCGGCCTCGATGTCGTCGAGCAGCTGGTCGATGGCTGTCCCGAGGTCAACCTGCTGCTGCATCAGCACATCCAGCTTGGCCCTGCACCTTTCGCGGTGTTCAGGATCGGCGTCGGCGCGCTCTGTCTGCTCCTTCATGTGGTATATCTTCAGCGCGAGTATCGACAGGCGGTCGATAGCCCATGCGGGGCTCTCGGTGTTTATGCGTGCGTCGGGCATTACCTTCACGTCCTTATACTTGTCCCTGAGCCAGCTGTCAATCTGCTCCACGAGGTCTGTGCGGTCCTGGTTGCTGCGGTCTATGCGGCGCTTCAGCAGCAGAGCCTCTGCCGGGTCAATCTGCGGGTCGCGTATGATATCCTCAAGGTGCCACTGCACGGTGTCTATCCAGCACTTCATATACAGGCTGTTCTCTATCGTGCCCTCTCCGTAGGGGTTGTTCACCTTGGTGTCAACGTCGTCGGCCTGGTGATAGTCGTTTATCGCCCGGCTGAAAATCTCGTTACAAAGTTCGGTAAATGCCATTTGCTCTTGTTTTAGTTAATACTTCTGCTGACGTGCCGCAGGCATAGCCGGCATGTCCGGCCGGAGCGCTGACGGCGCTATTATATTAAATGCAAAGCTAATAAATTATTTTTAATCAGCCAACAAAACAGAATATTTTTCGTAACTTTGGACTTGTATTTGAACGCCGGCGGCTGCACAACGCTATGGCTGCGTGCACCGCGGAGCATAAATCATTGTTATTATGAAAATTGTGATTGACGACAAGATTCCCTACATACGCGACGCCATAAGCCGCATAACAGGCGACGCCGTGTATCTGAAGGGGAGCGAGATAGGACCCGGCGACGTGCGCGACGCCGACGCCCTGATTGTCAGGACGCGCACCAGATGCGACGAAAAGCTGCTCAGCGGCAGCCGCGTAAGGTTCGTGGCAACGGCCACCATAGGCTTCGACCACATAGACGCAGCCTACTTGGAGCGCGCCGGGATAGAATGGATGAGCTGTCCGGGATGCAACTCTGCCTCAGTGGCCCAGTATCTGCGCTCGGTGCTGATACTGCTCAAAAGAGATAAGGGCATGCGCCCCGAAAACTCAACGATAGGCATCGTGGGCTGCGGACACGTAGGGTCGAAGGTGGCGCAAGTGGCAGCCGGCATGGGCATTCGCGTGCTCGTGTGCGACCCGCCGCGGCAGGAGCGGGGCGAGAGCGGCCCCTTCGTGGCGATGAGCGACATAGAGGAGCAGTGTGACGTGATAACGTTCCACGTGCCGCTCGTAAAGGACGGCCCCCACCCCACGCTGCACATGGCCGACGCCGACTTCTTCGGCCGGCTGCAGCGCAGGCCTGTCATAATAAACACGAGCCGCGGAGCCGTGGTAGACAACGACGCGCTGCTCGACGCCCTTATATATAATAAGGTGAAAGATGCCGTGATAGACACCTGGGAACACGAGCCGCAGATAAACCTCAGGCTCATGGACAGGGCATGGATAGCCACGCCTCACATAGCAGGCTACAGCGCCGACGGCAAGGCTAACGCCGACAACATGGTAATAAGCGGCCTATGCCGCCACTTCGGCATCAGCGTGCCGTGCATCATCAGTCCGCCCGAACTGCCTCAGGACTTCGTTGCTGCCGCCGACCCCGACGACCTGAGCCTGCAGCTCTACAATCCGCTCGACGACAGTTCGCGGCTGAAGGCATCGCCCGAAAGCTTCGAGGAGCTGCGCGGCAACTATCCGCTGCGGCGCGAATCGGCCCCCGCAGGCAGGGCGTAATCATGCCAGCGGCACATGCACACAGCACTGCATAAATGGGAAACTGTCAGCAGGCATCATCCGGCTTTATCCGTAGTGTGCATCCACGCCCCAGCCGTCTTCACATGTCCTATCGGCATATTTCCGCCCGTTTCTTCCTGACAAAGGCCTCTATGCCTGCGAAAAATCAAGCGGAAGCAAGCCCGACATAAAGCAAAAAGCAGGCTGCATCACAACGCCCGATATGCGGATAAGCGGCGCCAGCAGGCCGGCATGAAGACAGACCACCATTCGCCTTGGCATACGCCCGGCAGGGCCGTCCTGCAAAACATGGCCTTTTGCCTTCCAAAAGGGCACATTTCGTCCTCCAAAAGGGCATCTTTTAGCGTCTAAAAGGTGCCCTTTTGCAACCCTCTGTAATACAGGCATTTATGCCGCATGCCGTCGACTGGGCCGTAAGCAGTCTGTATACAACATGCCCGCTGTGTGCGCACAAAATTCAACAAAACCGACAAAATCAACACAAAAACGGTGTAAAAAGACAACAAAACTTGCACACTATAACGGCATGTGTGCAAGTTTGGGCTCTTTTTTTGCAAAAATATTTGCACACTTAAATAAAAATTCGTTCCTTTGCACCGATTTTTGGAATTGGAATTTATTTATAAACATTTTTAAAACATTACAATCATGTCAGAAATTGAATCAAAAGTAAAAGCTATTATCGTTGACAAACTTGGTGTTGATGAAACAGAAGTAAAGCCTGAAGCAAGCTTCACAAACGACCTTGGTGCAGATTCTCTTGACACTGTAGAGCTCATCATGGAATTCGAGAAAGAATTCAACATCTCTATTCCTGACGACAAAGCAGAAACAATTGCCACTGTAGGTGACGCTATCAGCTACATCGAGGCTAACACCAAATAATAATTTCCGATAATTATTTAAATGGAATTAAAAAGAGTAGTAGTAACAGGACTTGGCGCTGTAACCCCGGTAGGTCTTTCAGCCGAGGAAACTTGGAACAACCTGCTGGCCGGAGTCAGTGGCGCAGCTCCTATTACGCTGTTTGACAGCTCCATGTACAAGACCCAGTTTGCATGCGAGGTGAAAGGCCTCAACATCAACGACTGGATCGACCGCAAGGAAGCGCGCAAGCTCGACCGCTACACACAGCTGGCCATGGTCAGCGCAATGCAGGCCGTTAAAGACAGCGCCATGGACCTGGAGACAGTAAACAAAAACCGCATCGGAGTAATCTTCGGCGTAGGCATCGGCGGTATCAAGACCTTCGAGGACGAAGTGTCTTACAACGCCCTGCACAAGGAGAACGGACCTAAGTTCAACCCGTTCTTCATCCCCAAGATGATCAGCGACATCGCTGCCGGCCAGATATCAATCCACTACGGATTCCACGGCCCCAACTATGCCACTACATCTGCCTGCGCATCTTCAACCAACGCCATCGCCGACGCCTTCAACCTTATCCGTCTGGGCAAGGCTGACGTCATCGTGAGCGGAGGTGCCGAAGCAGCTATCTGCGGATGCGGAGTTGGCGGTTTCAACGCCATGCACGCCCTTTCTACACGCAACGACGACCCGCAGAGGGCATCACGTCCGTTCAGCGCAAGCCGCGACGGATTCGTAATGGCCGAAGGCGCAGGATGCCTCATCCTTGAGGAACTTGAGCACGCAAAGGCTCGCGGAGCTAAGATTTATGCAGAAATGGTGGGCGAAGGCGAAAGCGCAGACGCATACCACATAACAGCATCTCACCCCGAAGGACTCGGAGCAAAGCTCGTTATGCAGGCAGCGCTCGACGACGCCGGCATGAAACCGGAGGACATAGACTATATCAACGTTCACGGAACATCTACACACGTGGGCGACATTTCAGAGGCTAAGGCCATTAAGGAGGTATTCGGCGATGCAGCTTACAAGCTCAACATCAGCTCTACCAAGTCAATGACCGGACACCTGCTCGGAGCAGCAGGAGCCGTTGAGGCAATGGTAAGCGTTCTGTCTGTTCAGAACGACATCATACCGCCTACAATCAACCACGAAGAAGACGACAAGGACGAAGAAATAGACTATAATCTCAATTTCACATTCAACAAGGCACAGAAGCGCACCGTGCGCGCCGCTATGAGCAACACTTTCGGCTTTGGCGGACACAATGCCTGTGTTATCTTCAAGAAATATGATGATTAACAACTTTATTGATAAAATGAAGCTCCCTTTCCGCAAGGAAAAGGAGCTTTATTCTTCTTTATTCAACGTCATCGGCTTTTATCCCCACGACATCAGTCTCTACAAGCAGGCACTGCTCCACAAGAGCATAGCCAAGCGCAACGAGAAGGGACGCCCCGTAAACAACGAGCGGCTTGAGTTCCTGGGCGACGCCATTCTCGACGCCATTGTGGGCGACATCGTGTTCAGACACTTCGAAGGCAAGCGCGAAGGATTCCTTACCAACACCCGAAGCAAGATTGTGCAGCGAGAAACTCTCAACAAACTGGCACAAGAGATTGGCATCAGCCAGCTCATAATGTCAAACGGACATTCCTCGTCACACAACAGCTACATGGACGGAAACGCCTTCGAGGCACTCGTGGGAGCCATCTATCTCGACCGCGGATACGAAGCATGCATGCGCTTCATGAAGAAACGCATACTCTCACAGCTTATCAATCTCGACAAGGTGGCCTACAAGGAGGTCAACTTCAAGAGCAAGCTCATTGAATGGTGCCAGAAGAACCGCGTAAAGCTCGACTTCAAGCTCATAGAGCAGAAACGCGACGAGAACAACAACCCGATATTCGTTTATCAGGCCATCGTTGAAGGACTCGAGGGCGGTTCGGGCAAGGGATACTCCAAGAAGGAGAGCCAGCAGCTGGCAAGCAAGCAGACCCTGCAGAGCCTGAGGCGCAAGCCGCAGTTCATCGACGCCGTGTTTGCAGCCAAGGCCGACCGTACAAAGATGGAGGAAGAACCCGTAGTGGTGGTTCCGGACATCGAGCAGAAGGAAGACTTCATCATCACCGCCGGCGACAGCAAGCAGCCTGAAAAGGCAAAAAGCAGCGAGCCCGTGAGCAACGTAAAACCTGAACCTGAAGAGAAAAAGCAGGCCGGAAGCAGCGCTGACAGCGAGTTTGACCTGTCGGACATCACTGCCACTCCACGCCAGATGTCTAAAGAAGATATAATAGCGGCAGCCGAAGCAGCCGCGTTTTCAGAACAAAGATAAAAGCACCGGCACAGCTCCCGCGCAGGGACACGTGCCGATGCTTTTATCTTGTTTTATTGTTTACCACACCACATGCAGCCTCACCGAGGCATCATCCGTTGATTTTCAGGATGCCGCAAAGCTGCGAAAAATCATCAATCACAAACTCGGCGCCACACTCCTCGAGCTCTTCGCGGCTGCCGTTGCCGTAAGTAACGCCCACACCGCACACGCCGGCGCCATGAGCCATGCCTATGTCGAAGGCCGTATCGCCCACCACGACACACTCGTCGGGCCTCAGTCCGTGGTCTTCCATCGTGCGGACCACCATGTCTTGTGCAGGCTTGGCGTTGGGCACATCGCCCGCACCGAGCACGTAGGATATGTATCCGCCAAGCTCCATGTCGGCCACAAAGCCCAGCAGCGACGCCCTCGAGCGGCTGCTCGCCAGCGTTATCATCCTGCCGCTGCGGTGTATTGCGTCGAGCGTCTCGCGCACGTTAGGAAACAGGCTCACCACTCCCGGCTGGTTGTTCTCCTTGAATATCTCTCTGTACACCTCGGCACAGCGGTCGCCCATGGTGTCGTCCATGTCGATAATCCTCGTGAACGTCTCCTTCAGCGGCAGCCCAATCATCGACGCACACTCTTCTTCGGTTCTCTCCGGCAGCCCCAGCCGCCTTATAGTCTGCTGCATTGTGCGCACTATAAGACCGCGCGAATTGCCCACGGTGCCGTCAAAATCAAGTATCACTGCCTTAATGTTATCACTCAAAAACTTTCTGTCGTTCATAAAAAACAAAATAAATATATCGTTATAAACATACTGATCTACACTCTCACACGTCCCGACGGCTCTTTGCCCCATGTCTAGCCGCACTGCAAAAGGCCGTCTTTTACACCGCAAAAGGGCACATATCGCAGCATGAAAGCATAGCTTTTACAATGCAAAAGCATACATGTTGCAACGCAAAAGCATAGCTTTTACAACGCGAAAGCATACGTATAGCAACGCAAGAACATACCCTTTAAACGTTAAAGCATACACACCGCTATGCGGAAGGATGCTTACAGAACTGTAAAACGGCTGACTCTGCCGTCCGGCAGGATGCATGCCACAGGCCTAACGGATGCGGCGCAGGTCGGCAGTGTCCACCGGCACAACCGCGGCAACAGTCTTAAGCCTTGCGTATGCCACTGACATGAACATCAGTCCACCGTAAGGATTGCCGGTGCCCCACGAGTTTTTGCATATAAAATAGCGGTCTCCCTTCCTGTCGCTGGCTATCCCTATCAGCTCCATGCAGTGGTCGTCGGTGGTGCGGAAGGTCTCGAACGACCGCTGACGCTCATCCTGCGACGCCATGCTACGGTTGTCACGGAGACGTGCCACGCCACGTTCAAACGAGAATCCCGGTTCAGTTATGTCGCCCTCCCAGCACACGCTGTGGCCGCGGCGCAACGCACTCTCAATGCGGCTCATCATCGTGTCTATGGGCACATTGTAGAATTTGTCGCCGTAACGGTTGTCGGGCACGTCGAGCACCACGTCCTCATAAAACGGCATATGCGTAAAGCTGGTCAGCGCCTGATACTCATCGTCGCGGCACACGCTGCGCGCAAACTGCTGCGGAGTGTACTCAGCCCCGAGCATCCACACGTGCAGCGGCACGGGATTAATCACATCATCGAGCATGCTGTCGGTGCTCCTCATCAGCGCGTCGAGCCCCGTGCGCCTCCCTACGGCGTTGCGGCAGAGCGAGTCGAGCTTGCGGCAGAGCACGTTGAAGTTGCATTCAGAGCGGTAAGAGTCGTATGGCATCAGGCCCGAGTCAAGAATCATGTGTATCAGCATGGGCGCCACGCCGCGCGTGGTGAAGCCCGACCGGCCTTGCGTAAGATAGCATCTCTCAGCCTGCCGGCGCATAAGGTTGCGCGCAACATAGGCAGCCGACAGATTGACCGAGTCGCCCTTCATCAGGCACTCGCTCTCTATGGTGGCCAGCATGGCATATACCCAGCAGAGCGAACTGTTCCCCTGGTCTTTCACGGGCGTGATCTTGTTCATCACCTCCACCCTGAACGCCTCCTTGTCCTCACTCTTCCTGCTGCACGAAAGCAGCATGAACAGTACTGCCGACAGCAATATAATCTTGTTCATAAGCGCAAAGTTACTTAAAAACAACTATGCACGCAACCCTGCAACCATATTTTTTAACCTGCATCAGCCACGACAATCCTATATCATCTACAGCCGCAAGCCATAAGACAGGCAACGGCATGCACATGATGACAACAGCAAAAACAGCGGAAAACAATCCCAAACAGCCATAATATCGGACCAAACAAGGCTACAATATACGATTATCCACCCTTTCAGTATTATTTTGAACCACCATGAAGGGCATTATATCTACCTTTGAGCACTAAAAAAATATAATCAAATCAAAAATCTATCATGAAGCTAAAAGCATTATTATTATTTCTGTTTGTGCCGCTGATATGCAGCGCCACAGACATCAATGTAGACCCTTCTACGTTCAAGGCAACGTATGAAGGAGCAAAAGACGGTGACGTTCTGCTCATGGAAGAGGGAACATACACCGGAGACATCAATCTTCCAGACGGCAAGACTGTCACCCTGAAGGCTGCAGAAGGAGCCGAAGTGGTGTTCGGAGTAAAGTTCCGCGGAAGCGATGCGTCTGTAACCGGAGGCGGAATTATTATGGAGGGGCTCGTTATCAAACCCAACGACAGCTACTTCATGGACCTCACCTATGGTGACATAAAGACCATCACACTGCGCAACTGCGACCTGTCGGCCATTAACAGATGCTTCCTGCGTACCAACAACGAGGGGCATGCGATAGACAAGATTGAGATGGACAGATGTATAATACACGACTGCGGCGACGGAGGATACAACTTTATCTACCCGAAACACGGCGTAAGAGAGGTGAGCGTAACCAACTCTACACTATATAACTATAAAGGCGGAGAGAGCTTCTTCTCGCCAAACTCAATGAATGTAGACATCGACATGCTGTTCACATTCAGCAACAACACAGTCTACAAATGGTCGAAAGCATCAAAATATGCCATCTGCAACACTGGGAACAAAGTGGGACTGTTCTCTGAATACACATTCAGAAACAACATTATATACAAAGCCGGCGTTGACGGACAGACGCCAAACATACTAAACACCACGGGCGGATATCTGCTGGCAGAGAAAAACCTGATAGCCGACTACGGAACATACAATCAGGCAAGCGCGGCCGACACAGAGATTTCGGACTATACGCTGGCCGACTTCGGACTGACGAACATACCTTTCCCTGACCCTGAAAACGGCGATTTCAGCATAACCTCAGAGTCGCCCATGGCTACGGCAGCTACAGACGGAGGCCCGATAGGCGACCCGAGATGGCTGAAGAACCTCACAAATGCCGTACACATGAACGTTACCAACAGCCCGGAAAACGCCGGAACGGTAACTCCGGCAAAGGCTAACTATGAGGCCGGAAGCGAAGTTACGATAACGGCAACGCCCAACTACGGATTCAGATTCAAGCAGTGGCAGGACAAAGACGGACAGATACTGTCGACAGAGAACCCATACACGTTCAACATTGAGAAGGACATGGACATCACAGCCGTGTATTCTTCGGTTGAGACATACACCCTCAACATAAACAAAAGCGGCGACGGAGCCAAATGGGGCAACGTGTCGCTCACGCCGGAACCCGTTGACGGTAAGTATGAAAGCGGAACAAGCGTTACGATGAAGGTGGTGCCAAACTCTGTAACGTCTTTTCTCTACTGGAACGACGGCAGCAGCGACGCGCAGAAGACTGTGGTGATGAACGGCGACAAGACGTTTACGGCTACGTTCGACGTGGTTCCGTTCATCGTAGGATGGGACTTCAGCGTAAGCGAGCCGCGCGGAAACCGCCCCGGAGACTACAGCTTCACGACAGACAACACAGGCAACCTTCAGCTGTATGAAGGCGACGGAAAGACAACCAACTGGGGTGCAAGCACACGCACCTTCGGCGGCATTGAGCGCAACTGCATACGCCGCTACACCGAAAGGGCCGACATGGACAACCCACGCTACCTTGTGGCTAAGTTTGTAGTGGACGGATATAAGAACATCAAGGTGCACTCACTGGCGGCTCTCGACAACGCCTGCGTGCACAAGATACAGAAGATGCAATACTCTACCGACGGCGTAAACTACACCGACCTCAGCTCTATCGACATGGGAAGCGGCACCGAGAGCAGCCAGTGGATGGTGCTTGAGGGCACACTGCCCGAAGGTCTCAGCGGACAGGTGTATGTACGCTGGATAGGCGACACCGAAAGCGGACTGGCCGGCGAGCCGTCGGACAGCGACACAGAGGGATTCTATCTTGCCGACATAGTTGTATATGCCGACAACAAACAGAAGGACGACCATGAGGCACCGAAGCTTGTTGCCACATCGCCCGAGGCCGGCTCTGACGTTGCCTCAGCATCAGGCAACGTGGTGCTCCACTTCAACGAGAAGGTGAAAGCAGGCTCAGGCGACGTAACGATAAACGGAAAGGCCATGACACCTGTATTCGGAAGCAAGACAGCCACTTATGCCTATGCCGACATGGGATACGGCACCGAGTGTGAGGTGGTTGTACCCAAGGGCGCACTGACCGACCTCAACGGCAACGCCTTTGAAGGCACGACATTCAAGTTTACCACAATGCAGCGCCCGCAACCCGAGAAGAAAGTGTTCGACGCCGTGGTGGCTGCCGACGGCTCGGGCGACTTCACTTCGGTTCAGGAGGCTATCGACGCCGCTCCTGACAACAGCAGCGTGCCTTACCTCATATTTGTTGAGAACGGAGAGTATGACGAACTCGTGCTGATACCTGAGAGCAAGCCTTTCATACACCTTATAGGACAGGACAAGGAGAATACCGTGATAAAGCATACCATCAACAACGGAGGAAGCTCTGACGTAGGATACGAATGGTCTACGAACAATCCGCAGTCAGACAACTACGGCTACAGCAGCGTGGTTGAGGTGAATGCAAGCGACTTCTACACTGAGAACATAACCTTCTATAACAGCTGGGGCGTTGACAACCAGTCGGGACCGATGGGTCTGGCCATGTATTCGCGCAACGACCGCATGACGTTCTACAACTGCAAGTTCCGCTCTTATCAGGACACATGGCAGACTTCTTCAAGAAACATGGCCGACCGCCACTACGTGAAAGACTGCTGGATTGAGGGTGCGGTAGACTACTTCTACGGCGGAGGCGACGTCCTGCTCGAAGGCTGCACGCTATACAACGTCAGAAGCGGATCTGTGATAGTGGCACCATGCCATAAGGAAGGAACAAAGTTCGGATACGTGTTCAGCAACTGCACCATAGACGGCAACGAGCTTGCCAACGACAACAAGACGGCGCTGGGACGCCCGTGGCACAACGCTCCAAAGACCGTATGGCTCAACACTACGATGAAGATAGGCATAAAGCCTGAGGGCTGGAACAACATGGGAGCCATTCCGGCTCTGTTTGCCGAATACAACAGCATGGATGCCGACGGCAATCCTGTTGACCTGAGCAACAGACGCACCGAATATGAATATACTGACGGCGACACCGGACAGAAGGTTACGGGCACATGCAAGGCTACACTTACCGACGAGGAGGCTGCCGCATACACATACGAGGCCATAACAAGAGGCACTGACGGATGGAACCCGCGCAAGCTGATGGAGGCCGTGAGCGCTCCTGCCAACATGAGATACGACGCGGCAAGCAGCACGCTGAGCTGGGACGAGTCGGCATATGCTATATGCTACGTGGTAACTGACGCCGACGACAAGGTGGTAAGCATATCTACAGACACAAGCTTCAAGCCTGCCGAAGGCACCTGCGGAAAATTCACCGTAAAGGCTGTCAACGAATACGGAAGCCTGAGCAAAGGCACTACATACGAGACCACTACAGGCATCAACGGAGCCGGAAGCGAGACAACCGTTAAGGAAGACATATACAACACATCGGGAATGAAGCTCGGATCGGCCGTAAAGGGCATCAACATCATACGCCGACAGATGGGCGACGGCACCGTGAAGGTGATAAAGATAATGAAATAACGCACTGAGCGCCGTAATAAAGCTGCGCCTATACTAAAACAGCCGGGGCATATCATCAATGAGGTATGCTCCGGCTTTTTTTATTATCTTAACTTATGCATAACAAGGCTCTGACGTATCGTAGTCTGCTATTCCGGCAATAACGGCACGCCTGCACGACGCATGATGCAGGGCCGCTCGGACGCAGCGGCTAACCAGCTGATTATCAGCATGATAAGGACGGCTTTACAAAAGGTAGTCTTTTAGCCGCCAAAAGGATACCTTTTACGATGCAAAAGGGCACATATTGCACGCTGAAAGGCCACCTTTTATCTCATCGGGAGAATTATGCTTTCAGCCGCAAGCATCAATCTGCCTGTAAGATTAAGACAGATGCGGCACTATGCCCTATCGGATTTTATAAGACCGGGGCATGCAACACGCCTTTCAGCCAGACGCTACGGCTCTGCCGTCTCGCCCCTCTTCATATATTCGGTAGGGCTGCAGCCCATAGTCTTCTTGAAGCAGCGGCTGAAGTATTTAGGGTCGGAGAATCCGCACTTGTAGGCCACTTCCGATATGCTCACGCCCGGATCTTTCATTAAAGCAAGAGCCTTCTTAATGCGTATCTCCTGTATAAAGTTGTTGGGCGACGAACCAAAAACCTTCTTCACCCTTACATAGAGCACAGTGCGGCTCATGCCCATGGCCTTGCAGAAGTCGTCTATCGACAGGTCAGAGTTGGCTATATTGTCATTGATAAATCCCATGGCCTTGTTTCTGAACAGGCTGTCAGTGGTTTCGGCGGCTGCTTCCTCACCTTCGGCGACGTCCATGTCGCGCCTTTCTGTCAGAAGCTCATGCACCTTGTTCTTAAGATATTCAATCTTCTCATTAGTAACCGTGGTTATCTCGTTCACCTCCTTGCGCAGCCGGCTGATATATCTTGCCACCTTATATATAACTATCAGGGCTGCAAGCAGCGCCCCGCCAAACAGCATCCATGCCAGTGGCGTCTCCGTAAGTTCCGGGGTACGGTGTATCGTCACGGTACGTTCATTGTCAGTCCAGATGCCGTCGCCGTTGGTTGAGCGCACCCTGAAGGTGTGCGTTCCCGGCGGAATGCCCGCATAGCTTACCGAATGCGACTTGGTGTATATCCACTCGCCGTCCACTCCGTCCATGCGGTAGGCATACCATATATCCTCATTCTTATTATAGTCGAGCGCCGAAAACTCTATCGTAAAGTTCTTCTTGTCGGCCGGAAGCTCAACATAGTCGTCGCATCCGAACACAATACGCGGCACAAAATTGCTCTTGCCGACATCAGACGGGCTGAAACCGAACACGCCCTGAGTGGTTCCGAAGAGCATGTAGCCGTTGTCAAGACACAGCGGCATGGTCTCCATGAAGGCAAAACCCTCCCTGAAGAAGCCTCTCATATAGTTAATCATAACATCGCGGTTAGTGTCAAACAGCGTCAGACCGGCCTCTGACACTATCCACAGCTTGTCGCCACGCCATGCTGCCAACGACACATTGACATCCGAGGCAAGACCCTGAGCCGTGGTATAAGCCTTGAAGCGTATGTTGTTGCTCAGCAGGTTGCGCGACAGAATCTTGTTGGTTCCGCCGCCATAAGTGGCCACATAAATCCTGCCTCTGCTGTCGCGTGCCAGCGCCATCACCTCATTGTTGCTCAGGCTCGACGGGTCATGAGGGTCTCTCACGTTTCGCCAGAACTTCAGCCGGCGCAGCGGCTTGCCGTCAATCATGCACGTATACAGCCCGCTGCCGGTTCCGGCAAGCATCACTCCGCTACGTGTCATCATCAGACACCTCACCTTGAGCGCCCCGCGCGGATAGCCTGAAAGCACATTGTCCTTATTGATAAAGCGCGGCATGTCGGCCTCCGGCCTCTCCACCACATTCAGTCCGCCGCCATAAGTGCCTATCCACAGGCGTCCGTATCTGTCCTCAGCCATGGCATACACAGAATTGCAGTTAATGCCAAAAAGCTTTCTGCTGCCGCTGACATAGCGGTCGAGCACCCATCCCTGCCCTTTTCTGCGCAGCCTGAACAGCCCGCCGGGCTTGGTGCCGAGCCATATCTGCCCGTGGCGGTCTTCATAAATACAATACACGTTATGGCCGAATACAGCCGCAGCAGGCGTAATCCTGCCGTCGGCAGACAGATATCTGACATTGCCCAGGTTGCGGTCGACAATCCTCACAAAGCCGTTCTTGTCGGCAATCCACACCCGTCCGGCCCTGTCCTGATGCAAGGCCCTGACCACTTCTTCGCCAAAATTGCTGAACTTCGTGTTCTTCAGAGGCTCCTTCACAAACGTAACCCTGTCTATGCCGCGGTTGGTGCGCACCCAATAGCCTCCCTGCCTGTCCTCGCACATCACCCTTGTCTCCAGGCCTTCATACTCTTTCAGAGAAGATATGCGCCTCATCACATTCTCGTCGGCCACATAATATGAGCCTCCGGGCAGGTTCTTGCCCCTGTAAACCTCAAACTTGCCCGTCTTGCGGTTGAATACATAATACTTGCATCCCGCCAGGTTGAGGGTCCGGTGTCCCGACATGCAGAGTATATTATTGTCTGGCAACTCCCAAATCTGGTCAATACGGTTCGACTCAAGAGGACAGCCGTCGCCGGGCTGAGCCTTGTAATTGACAAAGCTGTAGCCGTCGTAACGGCTCAGTCCGTCGCGCGAGCTCAGCCATATATACCCCTCCCGGTCCTGAATAATACACGTAACAATGTTGTGGTCGAGCCCGTCGTCATTGTCAAAATGTACAATACGCACGTCGGAAGCCGCACACAATAACGTCATAAACAAAAAACAAAAGATTGCCAGACTTGCTTTTCTCATAATATCATTATTCTACTGCAAAAGTAAGAAAAAAACATAAAATCCCCGTTTACGTCGTGACAAAAAGACTATTTTGAACCTTTTTAAAATATTTGTCCACCATAAGCATTGCCACAAACAATACCTTTGCATCGAACAAACAATCTATTTTAAAATCTATCAATAATGAAAAAACTATTAACAATCATCACAACGCTGGCAATGGCGCTCGGCTCTTATGCCGGAGAACCGCTGGAGCTATGGTACGACAAGCCTGCCGGCAACTGGAACGAAGCCCTGCCGCTCGGCAACGGACGCATAGCGGCAATGGTATACGGCAATCCCGTATGCGAGGAATATCAGCTCAACGAGGAGACTATATCAAAAGGCTCGCCCTACAAAAACTACAACGCTGAGACACCTAAGTATCTTGATAACCTGCGACAGCTGGTCTTCAGCGGCAAGAGCGACGAGGCACAGGCGCTGGCCGAGACACAAATTCTGGCCGACAGAGACTACGGATTCGGTGCATCATACCAGCCGGCAGGAAGCCTGCGCATCGAATACGACGGCCATAAAGACTACTCTTCGCTGCGCAGACAGCTCAGCATAGACAACGCTGTGTCAACAGTAACCTACAGAGTGGGCGACGTAACTTACACGGAAGAGGCCTTCACGTCGTTCACCGACCAGATGCTCATCATCAGAGTCACGGCATCAAAGAAGGGCGCAATAAACCTGAAAGCAAGCCTGTTTTATCCTGACGGCGTGAAAGTTGACCGCTCTGTAAGCGGAAACACACTCGCACTGAGCGGAACCACGGCAAAAGCCGCAAACAACGTGCCCGGAAAACTGAACTTCATAGTCAACGCAAAAATTGACAACGAAGGCGGTGCAATGACACAGAACGACACCGCGCTGATTGTGAAAGACGCCGACGCCGTGACCTTCCACATAGCCATGGCAACCAACTTTGTGAACTATAAGGATATCTCGGCCGACCCTCAGAAGCGTATTGACGAATATATGAAGAATGCCGGACGCGACTATGAGACGGCAAAAGCCGAACATATAGAATACTATAAGGAACAGTTTGACAGAGTAAGCCTTGACCTCGGAGAGAACAGCAACCCGTCGAAGACTACAGACAAACGCATTGAAGACTTTGCTGAAGGCAACGACACACAGCTCGTAGAACTGTATTTCCAGTTCGGAAGATACCTGCTTATATGTTCATCACAGCCTGGATGCCAGCCCGCCAACCTGCAAGGCAAATGGAACGGCAGCACAAACCCTGCATGGAAATGCCGTTATACGGTGAACATTAACACAGAGATGAACTACTGGCCGGCCGAATCGACAAACCTGCCGGAACTTCACGAGCCGCTGATAAAGATGATAAAGGAACTCAGCGAGATAGGAGCCGAAACGGCAAAGAACATGTACGGATGCAACGGATGGATGCTTCATCACAACACAGACCTGTGGAGAATGACAGGAGCCGTGGACAAAGCCTACAGCGGAGTGTGGCCAACGGCCAACGCATGGTTCTGCCAGCACTTATGGAACAGATATCTTTACAGCGGAGACACCGACTATCTAAAAGAGGTTTATCCGCTAATGAAAGGAGCGTCAGAGTTCTTCCTCGACTTCATGGTAGAGGATCCCCGCGACAAATTCATGGTTGTCTGCCCGTCGGTTTCACCCGAAAACTCACCAAAAGCATATAAAGGACAGAACATCTTTGCGGGTATAACCATGGACAACGAGCTCGTAAGCGACCTGCTGACCAACACCGCAAGGGCTGCCGAGACGCTTGCCACTGACGAAGACTTCGCAAAATCGCTGCTGAGCCTGCGCGACAAGATGCTGCCACTGCGCATAGGACAATACGGACAGCTGCAGGAATGGCGCGACGACTGGGACAACCCTGACGACCATCACCGCCACGTGTCACACCTGTGGGCACTGTATCCCGGCACGGCAATATCTCCCTACCGCACACCGGCTGCGTTCAGAGCATCAAAGGTGTCGCTGATGTACCGCGGAGACGAGTCGACAGGATGGAGCATGGGATGGAAAGTTTGTCTTTGGGCAAGATGTCTTGACGGCAAGCATGCTTACAAGCTGATTAAAGACCAGCTGTCGCTTGTGCCGGCAGACAGGACCGAAGGACAGGACGGAGGCACTTATCCAAATATGTTCGATGCACATCCGCCATTCCAGATTGACGGCAACTTCGGCTGTACGGCGGGCATTGCAGAGATGCTTATGCAAAGCCACGACGGCTTTATAAACCTAATGCCGGCTGTTCCTGACGAATGGGCCGACGGCGAAATTAAGGGTCTGAGAGCCATAGGCGGCTTCGTGCTTGAGGACATGGTGTGGAAAGACGGCAAGCTGATGAGTGCCCGTCTGCGCTCAACGCTCGGCGGAAACCTCAGACTAAGGGTGCCCGTAAAGATCAAGTCGGACACACATGAGGTGAAAGAGGCTGAAGGCGAAACCCCCAATCCGCTGTTCTACACCTACTCTATGCCTGTAAAGAAGATATCAGGAGACGAATATGTTGACGTTGACAACTCGAGCGTGAACAACAGGCTGCCCGAGACTTGGCTCTATGACATAGAGACCAAGGCCGGAGACGTGGTCTACATAACAAACGAAAGCTCGGCTTCGGGCATTGACCAGACGTTGACCGACAACGGCAGCAACGGCAGCATATACGACATTTCGGGCAGAAAGGTTGACAGTCCGGAGCGTGGAATATTCATAAAAAACGGCAAGGCTTTTATTAAAAAGATAGCGGAGCTATAAATCATAGCAAGACATCCGCACTTGCTTCATCATTAATTCTGTTAAATTAAGCAAGAGAGGCTGTCAGGGATTACACCCGAGACAGCCTCTTCTGTTTATTTGTTACGCCAGCACGGCAGCCATGTGCCGCAGCCTGACAACAAGACGTATGCCTACATGATATCGTCCTTGAACGTTATCTGCGGGCTGTTCATCATGTAGCAGTCGTCGCTGCTGCCCTCAATACGCCTAATCTGAGTGACCGACCACGACTTTCTGCCCTTGTTCCATACCAGCAGTGCAGAGTATTTGTTATCGGTTCTGCCGCACTGATACTTTATCCTTACGCTGCCGTTTTCCTGTATCTGTGCGTCATAAATGAAGTCGTTGTCGATGTAGCTGCCCATGTTGTACGACAAGGTTATGCAGCCGTAGCCCAGCTTCACGTTGCCGTAGCCGTCGTCGTATGACTGCTTGAAGTAGAAGTTCAGGGGCACGGGCCTCACCTCGTTGCCCGTAGAGAACATGCCGTAATAGCGTGTGTCTATGGGATTCAGCTTATAGATGGCGGTGTTGGTCATCAGTTTGTATGACTGCGAACGCACCTCAACGCTTCCGCAGAGATGGTAAGTGGAGGCACGGCCTGTGGGGCCGAGATGTATTTCAGAGTAGTGAATCTGCCTGACATCGGTGTCGAGCGGTATGCTGTAAAGGCCGACGCAGGTGTCAGAGTGCTTCACCACGGCGACGATTCCCTCGCTGATGTATCCCGGTCCTTCCATGGTTATAAATCCGTGATATGCGGCATTGGAATATCTGTATGACTTAATAATCGAGTTGAGCTTTATCATCAGTCCGCCGTCGCCTATCCATCTGCCTGTCAGCGTGCCGCTGCTTGCCCTCGGCAGCATTATGTTTCCAGCGGCGTCGGTAGCGGGCTTGTAGGCCGGCGTGCCGTCGGTGGGCATTGTGGTCTGCCCTTTGTCCACGGCTGATGCCGACGTCTCTCCGCCCTTCGGGCCGTTGGCGGTCTGTCCTGTAGCGGGCTTGTCTGCGGCAGGCGTGCCGCCTCCTTGCTGCGGCTTGTCGCTTCCGGCTGCCAGATATGTCCTGGCTGCGGTCTGCCCGGGCTGCCTTACGAACACCAGCTTGTCGGGACCTATGCTCTTGTCGAAGGTGCCAAGGCCTGTGAACCACAGCGTGCCGTCGGCTGCAATGGTCATCGTGCAGGTGCCGGTCTTGCCCATGTCGCTTGCCCACTTAAGCCTGTAGCCGCCCTGCATGGGCTCGGGGTCGGTCAGCATCAGGGTTTCGGTGTTGCTGATAAGTATCTTGCTGCGATACTTGATGAAGCCCGTGGCTTTCTTTCCTGCAAAATAACGTGAGGGCTTCTTCATGAAGTCTGAAGGCAAAAGACTGAAGTTGTGGGTGGCGCCCTTGACGAATGTCTGCGAAAAATCGGGCACGGCGGGCTCCTTTATGTTTATCTCCATGTAGCCTTGGCGGGTTAGCCCGTCCACCTTGTCGGCTGCCTCATACACTCCGCAGGGCTCCTGCACCTGCGCTCCTGCCGCAAGCACACACGCCACCTGCAGCATAACGTTGATCAACGTTGTCCTGATTGTCATTCTCATTTCTTCAATTAGTATTTATATCTGAATATTAGCGATTGCTCCGTATGCATCGTTTTCAGCCGAAATATGCCTTCAGCTGCGCTGCCAGCGACGACAGCTCTTCGGGGTTGCCGTTGCCGTAGCGCTGCCACACGCGGCGGCACTCGTCTGTGAGCGGCGACGGCTGGGCCTTGCTGCGGTTGAGATAAGGGTCGAAGGTCTGAAACGTCTCCATCACCTCCACCACCACGTCGGCCTTTATGCCCATGAGCTTCGACAGCTCGGCTATCTCGGGCGTGTTGCGCACCATCGTGGCGGGCGTCAGTCGGAAGTACTGGTCGAGTATTATTATAAGCATCATCGGCATGAGCTGGCCGCATGAGGGCATGGGCCTGAAGTCGCGCTCGAACGACTCGTGCATGGCCACTCCGTCGTAGAACAGGGCTGCGTTGCTGAATCCTGCCATGCTCCTCAGCACTTTCACGTCGCGCGACAGGCGCCTGGGGTTATCGCCGTATGTGGCCCAGAGTCGCCCGAGCCGGGGCGTGGCGGCACGGCGCAGACTGAACATCTGCTCGTAAAGATAGTGTGGAGGTATGTGCAGCTCGAGGCTCAGCTCTACCATTCCGCGCGAGTAGAGGGGCTTTATGCCTGCCGGCTTGCGCTGATAGAGCTGCATGAGCAGCAGCCAGTATTCATCAGACCATAGTGGATGACTCATAAGTTATGCTTGTTATGTGTGTAAGGTATGTTTCTGCAAATATATGATTTTTTTCTGAAAACCGGCAATGTCGGGCCGTTTATTTTGCGCCGCGGCAGGGCAAGGGCTGCGCCGTGGCATGGGCATGGCATGGTTTTTGAAGCATTTTCTCATGCCGTGCCGCCGCTGCTTACGGTGCCTGTGCAGCCAAGGCGAAAGGCGAATTGTAACATACTGGCTGACAGGGCGTTATATTCAGCCATGCAAAAGGTGCCATTTCGGGCTGCAAAAGGGCATCTTTCATAAAACGGCCGGCGGCAGCACGCACGCCACACGGCCTGCAAGGCCCCGGCATAAAGATGTGCGCGCGTGTTAAGAATATTAAAAATCTTATCGTATTACAAAAGTTTAGACTAACTTTGCAGCTTAAAAATACCTCTTAGAAGATGAGCATTACTAGCATAATTGGCAAGTTGTTTCTGCCGCGGCAGAAGGAGCTTGAGCGGCACATCAACGAGGCCGGGGCACTTCAGAACGAGGTGCTGGCATATCTGACGGGCCGTGCCAAGGACACCGAATACGGCAGAAAGCACATATTCGGCAATATGAAGTCATACGAGGACTTTGCGGCTAACGTGCCGCTGAACACTTATGAGGAACTGAAGAATGACATCGACCGCATGCGCCACGGCGAGAGCGACGTGCTCTGGCCCGGAACGGTAAAGTGGTATGCCAAGTCGTCGGGAACGACCAACGACAAGAGCAAGTTCATACCCGTAAGTCACGACGGTCTGCAGAACCTTCACTATCAGGGCGGCAAGGACGCCGTGGCCCTTTATCTGCGCAACAACCCCAAGAGCCGGCTGTTCGACGGCAAGAGCCTCATACTGGGCGGAAGCCACTCGCCCAACTATAATCTGCGCAACAGCCTTGTGGGCGACCTCAGCGCCATACTGATAGAGAACATCAGTCCGCTGGCAAACATGGTCAGAGTGCCGTGCAAGCAGACGGCGCTGCTGTCTGACTTTGAGGTGAAGCGCGACCGCATAGCCCGCGAGACGATGAACAAGAACGTGACCAACCTGAGCGGCGTGCCCTCGTGGATGCTCTCCGTGCTGACACGCGTGATGGAGCTTACTGGCAAGACTCACCTCGAGGAGGTGTGGCCCAACCTTGAAGTGTTCTTCCACGGAGGCGTGGCCTTCACGCCCTACCGCAAGCAGTATGAGCAGCTCATCACCTCGCCCGGCATGCACTACATGGAGACCTACAACGCCAGCGAGGGCTTCTTCGGCCTGCAGAGCGACCCCTCTGACCCGTCGATGCTGCTGATGCTCGACTACGGAGTGTTCTACGAGTTCATCCCGATGGACGAGTTCGGAGCCGAAAATCCCACCGTAGTGCCCATAACAGGCGTCAAGACAGGCGTAAACTATGCCATGGTCATATCAACGTCGTGCGGACTGTGGCGCTACATCATAGGCGACACCGTCAAGTTTACGTCAACCAATCCCTACAAGTTCATAATCACCGGACGCACCAAGAGCTTCATCAACGCCTTCGGCGAGGAGCTAATCGTCGACAATGCCGAGCAGGGCCTTGCCCACGCCTGCCGCGAGACTGGTGCCGAGGTGCTCGAATACACAGCCGCCCCGGTGTTCATGGACGGCAACGCCAAGTGCCGCCACCAGTGGCTCATCGAGTTCTCAAGAGAGCCCGACGACCTCGGCCGCTTTGCATCACTGCTCGACAAGAAGCTGCAGGAGATAAACAGCGACTACGAGGCAAAGCGCTACAAGGACATAACACTTCAGCACCTCGACATCGTGAAGGCGCGCACGGGCCTGTTCAACGACTGGCTCAAGTCGAAGGGCAAACTGGGCGGACAGCACAAGGTGCCGCGACTTAGCAACAGCCGCGACATCATAGAACAAATGCTGAGATTTAACACCGAAGACGATGAACACTGACACACAGCGCAACAGCAGACGGCGCAGCACCACAAACGGCAGCGCACACGCCGCCGAGGCACGCCACAGAGCAGCACGCCTGAAGAAAGGCGCACTGGCCCTGCTGACGTTCATGGCCGCCGTGATAATCACGTCGTGCGCCAGGATGGGACAGCCCGACGGCGGATGGTATGACGAGACGCCGCCGAGAATAACCGGAAGCTCGCCCGCCGACAAGAGCATAAACGTCAAGACGCGCAAGATAGGCATCAACTTCGACGAATATATCCAGGTGGACAACCCCACCGAGAAGGTCGTCATATCGCCTCCGCAGATCGAGACGCCCGAAATCAAGGCCGCCGGAAAGCGCATCGTGGTGGAGATTAAAGACTCGCTCAAGCCCAACACCACCTACACCGTCGACTTCTCCGACGCCATCAGCGACAACAACGAGAGCAACCCGCTGGGCAACTACACCTACACTTTCTCGACAGGCGACCACATCGACACGCTCGAAGTGGCAGGATACGTGCTCAACGCGCAGAACCTCGAGCCCATTAAAGGCATCCTCGTAGGCCTCTACAGCGACCTGAGCGACAGCATATTCACACGCCAGCCCATGCTCAGAGTGTCGAGAACCGACAGCCGCGGCAAGTTTATCATCAAAGGCATTGCCACCGGAAAATACCGCATATACGCGCTCTCTGACGCCGACAACAACTATATCTTCAATCAGAAGAGCGAACAGCTGGCATTCAATCACGACATAATAGAGCCAACCTTCAAGCCCGACATAAGGCAGGACACAATCTGGCGCGACTCGCTCCGCATCGACTCCATACGCCGGGTGCCCTACACCCACTTCCTGCCCGACGACATCGTGCTGCGAGCCTTCACCGAAGAGCAGACCGACCGCTACCTGCTGAAGAGCGAAAGAGCCTATGCCAACCGCTTCACGCTCTACTTCAGCTACGGCAACAAGCAGCTGCCGGAGATCAAGGGACTCAACTTCAACGAGCAGGACGCCTTCATCATTGAGACGACAGAAAAGCAGGACACCATCACCTACTGGCTGAAGGACACCACGCTCGTCAACCAGGACACGCTCAGAATGGAGCTGAAATATCTCGCCACCGACACGCTTGGAGTGCTGCAGATGCAGACCGACACGCTCGACGTGCTGTCAAAGGAGCCTTACGAGAAGCGCATGAAGCAGAAGAAAGAGCAGTTTGAAGAGTGGCAGAAGGCACAGGAGAAAGCCAAGAAGCGCGGCAAGGAATACCAGACGGAGATGCCCGCCGAGGCGCTCGAGCCCAAATACAACGTGCAGTCGGAGCCTGCGCCCGACCAGAACATAACCATCGAGATGCCCACACCGCTGCAGAAGGTGGACACGGCCTGCATACATCTCTACTCGAAGCACGACACGCTGTGGTATAAATCGCCGTTCGTGCTGCGGCAGAAGGCAGGCACCAACCGCATCTACGAGCTGCTCGGAGAGTGGCGGCCGGGCACGGAATACAGTCTGGAGACCGACACCATGGCCTTCACCGACATCTACGGCAAGACCACCGCGCCGTTCAAGACAGGCTTCAAGATACAGACCGAAGACGCCTTTGCCACGCTTATGTTCAACATAACAGGCATGGCCGACACCACGGTGGTGGTACAGATGCTCAACAACTCTGACGAAGTGGTGAAAGAGACGACCACAACCGACGGCAACGCGTCGTTCTTCTACGTAAAGCCGGGCACATATTACGCCAGGATGTTTATCGACTCGAACAAGAACGGCAAGTGGGACACGGGCGAATATGCCGCCGACCGCCAGGCCGAAACCACCTACTACTATCCCGAAAAGATAGAATGTAAGGCTAAATGGGACCTCAACCTGACATGGAATCCAACGGCACGGAGCCTCGAAAAGCAAAAGCCCATGGAAATAACAAAGCAGAAGCCCGAACAGGAAAAGACCATAAAGAAGCGTAACCTCGACCGGGCCAAGAGCATGGGCATACCATATCCGGGCAACTGACGGCACGAACGACAGGCACGCTGACAGCAAGCCGCCGGCCGGCACGGAAAGAACAGGACACAAACAAAAATGCACATATCATGAAACATCTAAGAACACTCACACTGGCAATAATGCTGATTGCAACTGCCGTGGCAGCCATGGCGCAGTGTAGCTTCAGAAACACAGCCTTCAAGTCGGGCGAGTTCTTGTCATACAACCTGTACTACAACTGGAAGTTTGTATGGGTAAGAGTAGGCACCGCCTCGATGTCGATAGTGCAAAGCAAGTATAACGGGCAGCAGGCCTACCGCGCCAGCCTCACCACAAGGGGCAACAGCAAGATGGACAAGATGTTCGTGATGCGCGACACGCTGCTCTGCTATTCAACAACCAACCTCGCACCGCTCTACTACCGCAAGGGAGCGCTCGAGGGAAAGCGCTACACCGTAGACCAGGTGTGGTACAGCTATCCGGGCGGAAAGTGCAAGATAACACAGAGCCGGCTGCACAAGGACGGCAAGGTGGAGAAGCGCACGGTGACTCCCGGCGAGTGTGTCTACGACATGATGAACATATTTCTCAGGGCGCGCAGCTTCGACCCGGCCAACTGGAAGAAGGGTTACGTGGTTGACTTCCCCATCGCCGACGGCAACGGACTTAACCCGGCGAAGCTGAAATTCATGGGACGCAAGACCGTGAAGGCCGACAACGGCGTGAAATACCGCTGCCTCGAACTGTCGTACACCGAGAAGGACAAGGGCGAATGGCGCGAGATAGCGCGCTTCTTCGTAACCGACGACGCCAACCACATACCCGTAAGGCTCGACATGTTCCTGAAGTTCGGTTCGGCAAAGGCTTTCCTCACCAACATGAGAGGCACGCGCAACAAGATAACTTCAGTAACGAAATAAGCGCCAAAGGCTGCCGGCTGCTGCACGCATTGGTGCATACGGCCGGAAAAGGCGACATAACATAGGAGCAAACCTAAAATCCGCAACTATCATCCAATACACGATTAAGGG